>Ga0115002_10002863_pt1 | contig 22074 bp, 20 predicted proteins | sample ArcticOcean_MG_C_8_FD_89576 | JGI IMG/M metagenome (GOLD analysis project Ga0115002, IMG submission 89576) | Marine microbial communities from western Arctic Ocean - ArcticOcean_MG_CB11_86 | ecosystem: Environmental > Aquatic > Marine > Oceanic | place: Arctic Ocean: Canada Basin | collected... | reverse complement strand
TTCATTGTCCTGTCTTTGGAGGAATAATTCCCAATCGAACTCGTTCCAGGCTAGTTCGCCTTTTTCCTCCCAATCACCTTCTGGAAATTGATCGTAATCGAAATTTTTCATATAATAAACCGGTAGTAAACCGGTGCAGGTCCTATGCCGAATCACCCTTGGCATATAAATGCCTTAGGCAAGTTTATTTTATCGTTGGAGTCGCTTATTGAAACCTTTGTTTGATTGAATTTATTTAAACTGGTTTTCTAAGCCTTTGATCCTAATAACTATACTCATGGGAGATACGGTTAATCATTTCACAGTTTTTTTTGAAGGTCGTGTTCAGGGCATCGGTTTTCGGTTTTCGACTCATAAATTGGCGAAGGGCTTTGAAGTGGTGGGTTACGTTAAAAACCTAGTCGATGGGCGCGTTCAATTGGAATTGGAAGGCGAGCACGACGAATGTCTGGCGTTTATCAAGGCTTTGAGTGAGGAAATGGCCGGTTTCATACGTGGGACTGGGCAGACTGAGGATTTACGGGAGCCCCAGTTTAAAGGATTCACCATACGATAATCAATGGATGGGCTCATTGATTCGCATTAAAGATCTAAAGGTAGTTTTTTCAGATGGTTGGAAGAAAAACCGTTTTGCTGCTCTGGATGGAATCTCTCTGGAAGCATCGGCGGGCGAAATCATTGGTGTATTGGGTAGTAATGGTTCAGGAAAGAGCACGCTTCTCAAGGTGCTTGGCGGCTTGTTGGTAGATGTGGAATGTAAAATCGAAATCGCTGGTTTCAGTCCCACTACAGCCGTTCGAAAGAAACTGATTGGCTATTTGCCCGAACGGCCGAGTTTTCCGGGTCATTTAACTCCGGAAAAGTTCCTTCAACTACTGGCCCGTTTGAGTAGTCTTTCGAGTGAGAGTTTTGAAACTCAGGTAAGTGACTCATTGAAGCGTTGTCTGCTAACCGAGCAAAAAGATGAACTTATTCGCACGTTGTCGAAAGGCAGTCTCCAGCGGTTGGCTTTGGCTCAGGCTTTTGTCCATGATCCTGAGGTACTTTTATTGGACGAACCGATCGATGGCTTAGATTCTTTGGCCCGAGAAAATGTCCTGTCTCTAATTCAAGAACTGAAGTTGGCTGGAAAAACCCTAATAATATCTACTCATTTTACCGAAGGGTTAGATAACCTTTGTGATAAGGTGTTAATCTTGCATGAAGGTAAGTCCATTTATTGTGGAGCTCCAGAATTCAAGGACGGATTGCAACCATGGCTGTTGAAACGTCTGAAGGAGGAAAGAGAGGCCAATGCGTAGTTCAATGATTCGCATTTGGCTTCTTACTTTTGAGATGCTCAAGGAAATCGTCGTCCATAATCGTTGGTTTCAGTTATGCCTGCTCGGCTTGTTGTTTTTCGTTTTGGGAGGACAATTACTGACGAGTCTGCCTGTTGAAGAATCTGCCTCAAAACTTCTTTTTGATTTTGGATTGGGCGTGGTTCTTCTGGTCGCCGGTGTGTTAATGGTAATTTTGCTGTCCTATCAACTCGATGCCGAATTGAGAAATGGTACAGTATACAATTTCCTGGTTCGCCCCGTTTCACGGTGGGAATATTTATTGAGTAAAGTTTTGGGGAGCTGGTTGGCTTTGTTAATGATAGTGTTAGCTGCAGACCTGTTGTTGATGATTCTGGTAAGCTATAATGTGACTTTAAATCAAGCTTTAGCTACAGACGTATTGGCCCCTAGTTTTTTAGCTTGGATTCAATTGTTTCTTTTCCAAATGCTTCATCTTTCGGTACTCGGTTCGTTGACCTTATTCATCGCCAGCCTTTCAAGGTCATTTTTATTCAATGTGATCATCAGCCTTTTTATTTGGATGATCGGAATTCTTATTTCGGGTGCGAGCAACTTGATTACCACAGCTGAGGGTTTCCAGGGATTCTTACTTCAAACGCTTCAATGGATAGTTCCCAGATTTCAGCCAGCGGGATTATTTGACCTCTTTTGGTATTCGGGGAATCAGAATTCTTTGTATGTTTTTAAGGGAATCTTTGTAGTTCTTTTGTACACTGTTCTATTCATCTCTCTTGCTACCCAATGCTTTAATCGACGCGCCTTGTGAAACCACTGGCCCAATTTGTTGTTTTGTTAATCGCTCTTTTGGGGATAATTTTTTTGTCGTCGAAATTAATCCCATCAAGCCAGTCTGGAAATTCCAGTCACTGGCAACAAATTGTAAGCAATTGGTATTGGGTTGAAGCTTACGGGTCGTGGGTGGAAAAGGATAAAGAACGTCTTTTGGACAACTATGGATTTGCAACGGCCCTTGATCCTGGGAACCTAACTTATTGGCGCTTAGCTGCCCAAACGATTGCTTATGATTTTCCAGTGTGGGACATTGAAGAGCAAAGAATGACGGATGAGCTAAAGATTGCGGCTTTGAGAAAACAGTATGGCGAAGAAGCACTGCAGTTTTTTAGTAGATCGAAGTCGTATTTTGATACCGACCCAACTTGGTATCTCTCGGGGAGTTTCATAGCCGAGCAGGCCTGTTTAGATTCTGAGAAGGCACTGCAGTTCTTAGAAGCTGCCATAACTTTACCTGACTTTTCTTTTTTAACAGCTGTTAACTTTACTCGGTTGCTCATTCAGAATGGTCGATCAACGGATGCTCTCCAATTTTTAAAAGAATGGTATCCGACTTTAATCGAAGGTTCAGACAAGTCTCGCCATTCTGAAGTAAGCGATTGGATCAAGAGATTGGAATCTGGAATTATTCAACCCACTAGCTCTCAGTAGTATGCTTTTGAAACCTTGGCTACTTGCCTCTCGCCCCAAGACCTTACCAGCGGCGATAGCTCCGGTGATGGTTGGCACAGCCCAGGCTTATGATGCCGGTGGATTTCGTCTGCTACCCGCGCTTATTTGTTTTCTTTTCGCAGTGTTGATTCAAATAGCGACTAATTTTGCCAACGACTATTTTGACTTTAAAAAGGGGGCCGATACTGCGGAACGGGTGGGACCTACTCGCGCCGTTGCTGCGGGTCTCATAAAACCTGACACGATGAAACGTGCCACAGGCCTAACATTTGCATTAGCCTTTTGTATTGGCTTGGGACTGATTCCGTTTGGTGGCTGGTGGTTATTGGGTATCGGGGTGACCAGCGTTCTTTGTGGGTATGCTTACACTGCTGGCCCTTACCCGTTAGCTTACATCGGTCTTGGAGATTTGTTTGTACTGTTGTTTTTTGGTATAGTGGCAGTATGCTGCACCTTTTATGTGCAAACGGGCTATTTTTCAATGCCTTCATTCTTGGCGGCGACCGCAGTCGGAGGATTGATTACCAATTTGTTGGTGGTTAATAATCTCAGAGACATTGATACGGATGTCTTGGTAAATAAGCGAACCTTAGCTGTGAGGTTAGGGAGAACATTTAGCCTATGGGAATATCAGTTCTTTTTGTTATGGTCCTTAATAGCGATTGTGTGGATGGCCTTCGAAATGAACGACTCCTGGGTTCAATTACCTATGGTCACGATTCCGTTAATGGCTTATCTGTCGGTGGGATTAATGAAGGCTAGATCTGGTGAGGTATTTAATTCCTTACTGGCTCGAACAGCCCTTCTGCTAGTACTGTTTTCGGTAAGCCTTTGTGTCGGATTGATACTGTAAAAAAAGCGACTCCCGAAAGAGCCGCTTATAAAAATTGATCGGATGTATTCTTAGCCCAGTTTTGCTTTCAAAGCATCCTTCTGAGTAATACCAACCATGGTTTCGGCTAACTCACCGTTTTTGAAGATGAGTAAGGTTGGAATCGAGCGAACGCCAAATTGGCCTGCTAGAGGACCATTCTCGTCGACATCGACCTTAAAGATCTTGGTTGAATCGTCTACTTCATCTGCGAGCTCCTCAAGAATAGCTCCCATCGTTCTGCAAGGGCCACACCAGGGAGCCCAGAAATCGACCAGGGCTGTTGGGGCTCCGGCGATTGCATCGTTAAAAGAATCGGTAGATAAGGCGGATATTTTATCGGACATAATTACAACTCTGAATAATATAATATGTAAAAGGCAACTGAAACCAGCGCTAGACTGGCATCAAAAATCAAAGCACCAAAATAAGTTCCACTTTTGGTGTTCCTTTGTTTGGAAATCGGTCTATCGGGAAGCTTGGGATAAACCGGGACTGAAACTCCATTTCGTGAACCTCCTTTGGGAATGGGAGCCTTCCAGTCGATTGGGGAGGGATACGGCGTTCGACATTGGGACCTGGCACCAGTGGTTCTTTTCGATGACTTGGGGCAGGCTCCATAAACGGGTATTCTACTGAGGGGTGTTTTTATCGAGGATTTCTTTCAGCTCCTTTGGCTCAATCGACTCCAAAGACTTACCCTTGCGATCCATGTCTTCGAAGGTCTTTACCACCGTCTCGGTCATCTTCTCATGAGTTTCCTTCGAGCCACCGACGATGGCAAATTTCTCAGCGGATGTTATTCGCTTGTGTTCGTCCTGATTATCAAGACCTACACCGAATAACATAGCTTCCTTTGGTTTTCTTTTACCGTCCATTAGTCTCTGATACGAAAAGTGTGTCCTCTTCAGATTCAAGCTCATTTTCTGTAAATCCTTCGAAATAGATTTCAGAAAAGGACTCATCCTGCCACACTTTTACTTTGCGAAGGCGCGTAAGCTCCAGGCAAGCTAGAAAGGTATAAACGACCAAGGTCAAGGTGGTCTTTCCCTTGAATAGCTCACTCAGCGCATAGCGTCCATGGGTGGAGGTGATATTTAAAATAAACTCCATTCGATCAGCGATGGTGTAGTTTTCATCATGAATTTCACCTACGACTAGTCGATCAGACAAACGTCGAAGAACCTGATTAAAGGCTCCCCAAAGTTGTATTTTATCCGATTTCTTTATGGGACGGGGACCCAGGTCGCTTTGACGGCCTGTGACCTCGCGAGGAACCAAATTCTGTTGATGCTGAATTAAAAAACCGAGATCCCCGGCTGCTTCTTTGAACTTCTTATACTCAAGCAATTGGTGAACGAGTTCCCAACGTGGGTCGTTATCTTCCTCTTCGTCCTCAGCAGCTGCAAGCTGTTCGCTTTTGGGTAATAGCATTCTGCTCTTAATTTCCATGAGAGAAGCCGCCATTACAAAAAACTCGCCCGCCATTTCGAGATTAAGTTTCTCCATCTCGTAAATAACAGCCAGATATTGTTGGGTGACAGTTTCAACTGGGATGTCGTAGATGTCGATTTCGTGTTTACGAATTAGGAATAGCAGGAGGTCTAGGGGACCTTCAAATACCTCTAGTTTGATGGGGTGAGTTAAGTCTTTAAGCAGAGCGTCTTCCATAAAATATTATTAATAAGAGCGATTAGAAAGAAACGAGTTCCATGCCGACATGGAAGGCCCAGTCGTCCTCGCGAATTGCATTTTCACGTAAGGTCAAACGATATTCCAGTTCTACAGAGCGACCAAATTTTTGAAAGATTGAGTAGTGTTGCTCTGTGAATTTGTTCAAGACCACGTCGTAACGAACCAGGAGGCGGCCTCTAAAGGTGTTATTAATCCGGGCACCAAATTCCAGCGAATGCTGATCCACGTCTAACAGAGGAAACGGATCTCCGGATTTCGGAAATATAGGCGAACCTATATAACCAAACCCCTGGTTTAGCTTTGCTAGCGAATTACGATATTCTGCATACCAAATGTCTCCGTCTCGAACTCGGATGCGCGAGTTCCATTCCCAGAGTTTTAAGTGTTCAGTGGAGAAACGCTGAAACATTCCTACTTCCAACCAATGAGCTGGAGACGCTGATATTTCAGAATACACAAAACTGACATCGTCTTCGAAAGGTCCATCAAAGAAATAGTCTACAGCGAGATTCCAACTCACTAATTGACGAGAGCCATAATCTTTCCGTTTCGTGAAAAGTTCGTTTTTAACACCCACGCGGGCTAAGGTTTGTTCCTGGGCAAATACCCCGTCGCGGCGGGTTGCCAAGTCCCAGTTAGGCAGGTTGGTGTCTTGGGCAAAGAGATAGCCGGACCCCGATCCCGGACCATTGTCCTCATCAGTTCCGTTATGGCGAACTTGGACGTAAGGTTTTACGACATGTTTTAGGCCATCAATCTTCCAGGTGCTGTTTGGGGTGTCCCAGGTTCGATAAAAATTCCCTTCAAGATTAAATCCAACATCCGTGATGCTTTGTGAGAAATTTTCTTCCTCTACATCTACTAGTTCGAGTGGAATGGATGCATACATGCCTGGACTAAACTCCGGGTAAGCGAATCGAAAAATATCGCCGTTAGCAGTCCTTGTAACCGCAGTTGGGACATCCTTCAGCTCGATTACTCTGATTCCTCCGAATAGATTTAGGCTGGCACTTTCGCCAAGCGATAACGTTTTCTGGATACGATAAAAGCCATCGAGACTGGTATAGTTTTCTCCGACACGGTTATCCGGTAAATAAAAGGTATGACCTACTTGGGCAGCGCTTAATGAGAGTTCATTATAGAAACCACCTCCGAGATGCATGGGGTGCAGGTCAAAACGGACTTCTGGTAGTTTTTCTTCGAAGACAAACGCCCGGTCGGTTGCACTATTTGAAAACGGAAGGTTGTCGCTAGAGAAAAAGTTATTGGGATCTGCGCGAACAAATGCACTTACCGTCCAGTCCTGTTCTTGGTATCGATACTCCAGGAAATTATCAGGCTGTTGATTGTGGTAGAACTCATCGTAGTGAAGGTCTCGGATGAGTTCTGGATCACTCGCGATACTGTAAACGCCCTGGATACTGTTTTTATCATTCCAGTTCTTTTTTATAAATCCGTTTGCGAAATAGCGATCTTGAGGAACCGATTTTCCAAATATGTCTAACCCGCGCTCCCCGCTGTCATGAATCCACCCAGAAGATAAAAACCAATCGGTCGATCCCGTTTCTTCAAGAAAGCGAAAGGAGGGTCCAAATAATATCCCTCGTTTGGAATAGATATCCAGGTTACCTCCTGCGTACCACGTTTCATTGAGGGGAAACAAAATCTGAGCTTGGGCATACGCGCCAAGATTGCCGCGAGTTCCTAGTTTTGTGTTTACTCGAAAAGGTGCAATCTCGGTTGGGATCTGTAAACTGGGTAAATACCAAACCGGTAGGCCAAGCACCTCAAAGAGCACTTTTTCACTATTCACGATTTCACCATCCTCAACGACGAATTTTTCAATGGTCATCCGTGGAGTAAATTTATCGGGTTCGCGGTAGTAGACTCTGGCATTATGTAGCTCGATCCGTTTATTACCTCCAGTTGCTGTATCAGCCTCCGCATAAATCGGTGGTGAGCCGAAACGCACGTTGAAAGCTTCTACTTCTTGTGTCTGCACGTTTAGCTTTAGACGCTCGGCGAGAAAACGATACCCTTCCTGACTAATACGTATGTTGCCCTCCGCATCGGCGCTACCTGTTTCCTGATCGTAGACAATTCGATTGGCCAACAATATGAGGTCACCGTAAGTCAGCGCCGCCTCTCCGGTAGCGATCATTTTTTTATTCACGCTGTCGAATTCGATGGGTTGATCCGACACTAATTGAAACTCCTGTGCAAAAAGCGACAGGAGTGGATTGATTACAAGGCAGCAGGTCAGAGCGAAATACGGTTTTATACGCACGGGGCAGACATTTAGGATTGGGTGGTTACGGCTCAAGACATATTTCTGCGAAAGCTGGATTGTTGTTTTCGACCCCAAATTGCTGCTCTGGTTTCTTCTACTCTCTTGTGTATGAGAGAATAAGTGTCCTTATTCGAATGGACAGGTCCCATAAAGTCATTTTGTGATGGCGCATTATTAAAGTATCTCACCAACCAGGCAATTAGCGTGATCATATCGGAAAAGGAACTAAACTCATTACTCTCTGGCAGAAATAGTCATCCGCACACATTCCTGGGTCTACATCCTTGTGAATTTGAAGGAAAATCCGGGCTGGTAGCCAGAGCTTTTGTCCACAATGCCGTGTCTTGCGAGATCGTGCATTTGGATAAAAAACCCGAACAACGCTTTGTTCTTAAACAATTGGATGCGTCTGGTTTCTTCGAAGGATTTATTCCGCGTTTCAAGAAAACCTTTAAATACAGGATTCGCGTTACTTATCCAACGGGTGAAGTTCGGCAATTTTATGATCCCTATTCATTTATGCCAACATTGGGTGATCAGGACCTTTACCTTTTCTCCGAAGGAAATGACCTGAAGATTCATGATAAGATGGGTGGCCATTTGCGTGAGATCAATGGGGTAAAAGGAGCGAGTTTTTCTGTGTGGGCACCGAATGCACGACGCGTGTCGGTAGTGGGGGACTTCAATCACTGGGATGGTCGTTTTCACGCCATGCGGAGTATGGGATCCTCTGGAGTCTGGGAGATTTTTATCCCCGGTCTAGAGGCGGGAACCAAATACAAATACGAAATCGTTTCTCAGGAAGAGCACCTGCTTCTCAAGACGGATCCGTATGGAGTTTACTTCGAACCACCGCCCCACAATTGCACGATTCTTTATGATTTTGATAACTATGAATGGAAAGATTCTGAGTGGATTGAAAGGCGCGCTAAAGCCGACAAGGCCGAAGTTCAGCCTATTTCGGTTTACGAAGTTCACATTGATTCGTGGAAAAAAGTGATTGAAGACGGAGGCCGGCCCCTGAGCTATATAGAGCTTGGCATGGAACTTGGCGATTACGTTAAGGAAATGGGATTTACCCATGTCGAGTTTATGCCGCTGGCCGAGTATCCTTTTATGGGTTCTTGGGGATATCAGGTTACCGGATTTTTTGCACCCACGCATCGTTACGGTCCTCCCGATGAGTTTCGTGAGCTTGTCGATGTACTTCATCAAAAAGGTATTGGTGTTATAATGGATTGGGTGCCTGCACATTTTCCCAAAGACGCTTTCGCACTTGCCGAATTCGATGGCTCACATCTTTACGAACATGCGGATCCGCGCCAGGGACACCACAAAGATTGGGGTACGCTTATCTTTAATTACGGTCGCAATGAAGTGGTTCAGTTCCTTATGGGAAGTGCATTACTCTGGTTCGACCGTTACCATATTGATGGATTAAGGGTAGATGCGGTCGCATCCATGCTCTACCTCGATTATTCACAAGAAGAAGGTGAATGGGTTCCTAATCAATATGGCGGTCGCGAGAATATAGAAGCCATCCATTTTCTGAGAAAGGTAAACTCGGTGGTGCATAACGAATTTCCGGGTGCAATGATGATTGCTGAAGAATCTACTTCGTTTGGTGGTGTGACGAAGGCGCCTGAGGAGGGTGGACTCGGTTTCGACTTCAAATGGAACATGGGTTGGATGCACGACACCTTGCTCTACTTTGGCAAGGATGCTCTGTTCCGAAAATGGCACCACGATAATCTCACATTTGGTATGCTCTACCAATTTTCCGAGAATTTTGTCTCAGTGTTTTCCCATGATGAAGTGGTGCACGGAAAAGGCTCGATGATTACCAAAATGTCTGGTGTCTCCATTTCTGAAAAATCGCAAACATTGCGCTCATTGTATGGCTATATGTGGGGTTATCCGGGCAAGAAATGCCTTTTTATGGGCACGGAATTCGGTCAATCCTCTGAATGGCGCTATGATGGCAGCCTGGATTGGCACCTTTGCGAATATGCCGACCATGAGGGAATTCGTCTCATGGTGAAAGACGCCAATCGACTTTACATGGAGAATAAGGCGCTGTTCGAAAGAGATAATAACTCGGACGGATTTCGCTGGATCAACTGCAGCGATGCCGAAAGCGGAGTTCTTTCTTTTGCACGATTTGGCCACAACAAAGCCGATACGCTTGTTGTCATTTGCCACTTCACGCCGGTCACAAGATCATCCTACCGAATAGGTTTTCCACATGCGGGTAAATGGAAAGAAATCCTTAACACCAACGCTTGGGAATATGGTGGTTCTGGAGTAGGCAATTTAGGTGAAGTTCATTCCCAACCGCACCCCTGCGATGATCTTGCAGACTCCGTTGAACTCACCTTGCCTGGACTTTCTACCCTGTGGTTTAAATGGGATGGTGAGAGCTAGGCCAGTTTAATAAAGACTTTCGCGGTATCCATCTCCGTAAGCTGTGAGGTCTCGATCACCGACTTTGCTAATTCTGCCGTTCTTTAAGAAGCGGTCTCAGAGGAAATCAAGTCCTTGAACTCCGACATAAATGCGTCGAACACATCAGTGTGTAATGCCAGGTCAGTTGTCAGCCGGATCTTTAGATAATTTCCGTCGTAGGCTGTAAGCATGAGGTAGGATGACTTTTCTTCGTATCCATTGTCGAAAGTGTAACTAAAATAGAGAAACGGTTGATCGCCGACTTGGATCCAATCATCCGTGTCGACGTTAACTATTTTGTAGTAACCCTTTTCTTCGATGGCAGCAATTTGTTGTTTAGCTTCTTCGTATTGAAAGTGAACACCGTCAGAAAGAATTCCGTCACCGATACTAACTAGTCCTCCATCGAAGACGGATATATCCAATTGAGTGTCCTCATCTTCGTAGAGGTAGCCAACTCCGTATCCTGGGTGTTCTGCTTCATAAACTTCCAGATCTCTAAAGGGAATTCCTGCGATGGCTCTTGGGAATACCAGGTTCTTTTTTTCCTTCGGAACCGGTGTGATGGTTGCTGGAGCTAGATCAGGGTCACTGAAGGTTTGGTCTTTGGGTGTGGTAGAGCAACCGGCCCAAAATAATAGGGCGCTGAGGAAGGTTACTGTTACTATGTGCTTCATTCGGATATGAGAGTAGGTAATGGTATAGAGTCGATTACGGGGTTGAACGTTCAAAGAGGAGCTCGAATATCTCCCCTTTCTTATATAACGCACCAAACCGACCATTTGTTGCTTTCTTCACTCATTTTCTGAATAAAAAATCTCCAAGGACCGGATTTATTGATTTCACATGAGCTCAATACTTGAGAGGATAGCTGTTTTTAAAGCGTTAATTCTTGTTGGCAAATCGTAAGAAGAAGGAGCCTCAAAGGTGAATGTGCCACGAACTTTGCTCGTCATCTGCAGGTAGATCGGTTCCGGCCAATGACCTGCCAGCTTCGAATCTTCAACGACAGAGCCAATGTCTGGGCTGATAATACCGCCATGGGCTTTCATATCGTCAATTTCGCTACCAAGGTCTATCGGGCAAATCTTGCTTACCTTTTCAATAATGATTTTGGACCAGCCGGCTGTTATTTCAGTTGGTAAATCGTAGAGGTAAAATCCATCAGATTCCCAATCTTCATGGATCGCCAATGCAAGATCCCAAGATTCTGATGCGTCAATGTAGTCTGTATGGGCCTGAATTTCCTTGGTGTCTTTGGTTTTGTAGTCCCGGTTTAGATCAACTCCGTCATGGTTTTCCCTTTGATTGAGTCTGAGGCCGATGGGATTGAGCATAGGAAACAAGGTCCAATCAATGTCTTGGCTAAACTGTTCTGTTTCGAGCAGATCCAGAAGCGCGAGAGGTCCGGCAGGTTCATCGCCATGCATGCCCGTAGATATATAGACTCGCGGAGAGCCAGGCTTACCAGGTGTTCGTCTGAATATAGGTATGATCGTACCGGCTTGTTCTACCAGAGTTTCGGTTGAAAACCCATGATGGTGAGCAGCGCGATTGAGTCGTTGAAGCGTAGCGCTTACATCGAGTGTTTCTCCAGTGTATGACATAATTTTAAAGATGAGGCGGAATAGTGAGGCCTTCAGTTACCATAAATAGATAGGCGTTGACTTTAAAGGTCTGTCTGAGAGGAAGTAGCTTTTTTATTCCAAGTTCAAAACCATTATTTTTATGTCTCAGGTCCGCGTTCGCTTTGCGCCCAGTCCAACCGGTAGTTTTCATCTAGGTTCAGCTCGTACAGCCTTGTTTAATTGGTTATACGCCAAGCATACAGGCGGCACTTTTATTCTACGGGTTGAGGATACTGATCGAGAACGTAACACGCCGGAAGCACTGGAGGTCTTAATTAAAGGTATGCGGTGGCTCGGCCTTGATTGGGATGAAGGTCCCGAGGTTGGTGGAGATTTTGGCCCTTATTTTCAAAGTCAGAGAAAGGCTGTTTACGACGAGTATCTGCAAAAGCTCTTTGATGCAGGTCGTACCTATGAGAAGGACGGCGCTATCTTTTTTAAATTGGAAGGCGAACGCTATACCGAGTACGATGAATATAAAAAAGAGGACTTGGAAAAGGTCCGTACTAAGCCCCAAGTAATCGATGACGCCGTGCGCGGTCAGGTGGTTCGTGCTGAAGAGCGAGATTTTGTCATTATGCGCTCAAACGGTGAACCCGTGTTTCACTTGGTGAATGTCGTCGACGATATAACTATGGGTATCACGCATGTTATTCGTGGCGAAGACCACCTTTCGAATACCACCAAGCACTGTGAACTCTTTCAGGCATTGGGTGCTCCTCTGCCGAAATTTGCCCATATTCCTATGATCTTAAGTAGTACCGGTCCCGGAAAGATGAGTAAGCGCGGAGATGGTGTGCACGTTGAAGACTACGAAAAAAGGCATTTCCTTCCTTATGGGTTAGTCAACTATTTGGCACTACTGGGTTGGAATGCCAAAGACGACCAGGAGCTATTTAGATTGGAGGAGCTGATTGAACGATTCGAACTTTCGGGAATTCAAAAAGGCAATGCACGTTTTGATGAAAAGAAATTGGCTCATATCAACACCGAGCAAATACGCCTCTTGTCCCTGGAGGCGTTTGTAGAATTGGCGATGCCTGTGCTAGAGGAAGCTGGAGTAGATGTGAGTGACGCCGCTTATTTGGCAGAGGTTTTGAAGTTGAGTCAGGAAAAGGCTCGTTCCTTGGAAGAACTTCCAGGATTCGTGGCCTACTTTTTTGATGACGCATTCGTATTTGATGAAAAGGCTGGTCAGCGAATTTTTAACAAAGGTGAACCTTTGGACCGTCTTGCCGAAGCGAAGCAGGCATTGACTGAGGTGATCGATTGGAGTGCGGAGTCGCTGGAGGAAGCTTTCTCGAATCTCGCCAAGTCACAGGGGCAGGAAAAACCGTTTGCGTGGTTTCCAATTACGCGTTTCGGGGTTTCTGGCGTAAGTGGAGGGCCAGACTTGATTCCCATGCTTGCAATGATGGGCAGGGATCGTGTGCTTAATAGAATGGAGCAGTTCCCTTCAAGGTATACTGCTTGATTTAACTCCGAATAGTTCGACCACGGTCAAAGGAGTATTGGCATTTAAGAAAAATTATTCGAGAGGGAATTGACGCATGATTTCCCGAATCTTCAGCTTAAATTCGTCTTCTGAGAATTTGTTATTCTCGAGTTTATCGATCCAGCCAACCCACAGAAGTTCTATACTCTCTGGGTCGATTACGCGAATAGTTAAAGTACTTTGTTCTATGTAGGCTGCTCCAATGGGTCCGGTGTTCACGCCTACACTGCTACCTCCTCTTCGATTGTAACTGCCGGTACCGATACCAATAGAAAACCCACCTTTTTCTCTTCCACCGGTGATTTCGGTTTCGATCGAAACCAGCATATCTGCATCTTCCAATGGACTTTGTTGCAATCCTCGACGGGCGAGTTCAATTTCAACTATTTCCTGAGTCCACAACAGTTCTGCAGGATTCACACCAGGCACTACCCGGGAAAGCTCTTCAGACACAAAAGCGAAGGTGTTCTTTTCGGCAAAGCTTTCATCGTCTTTCTTGACCGCTTGAATGGTGGAGGTTGATTCACAACCTACGCTGAGTATTACAAACGTGGCGATGAATGCTCTCAGCAGATTTGAAAATAGGGGCGATTTCACGGAGTTGAGTTTCATGGTTCGAAGATTGTGTGTCAATATGCAGGAGTAAACCGTTGTCCTTGTGAAACCCTTATTTAACAAAAAGTTTCGCCCTGATATCGGGCTTTGTGGTTGTTGACCTGAAGGTATAAAGTCTCACTATTCCAAGCTTTTATGAGCGAAGAAGAAGCAATTACCACCAACTTTATCCGAGATATCATCGATGAGGAACTAGCTAGCGGCAAACACGAGAAGATCGTGACTCGCTTTCCTCCAGAGCCAAATGGATATCTTCATATAGGCCACTCAAAGGCTATTCTGACCAACTATTCGATTGCCCAGGATTACGATGGCGAGTTTCACCTTCGCTTCGATGATACCAATCCGAGTAAAGAGGATATGTCCTATGTCGAAGCGATAAAGAAGGACTTGGAGTGGTTGGGAGTAGAGTGGGGAGATAACCTGTTTTTTGCCTCTGATTATTATCAACAACTTTTCGATTGGGCCGTTCATCTCATAAAAGAAGGCAGGGCGTATGTCGACGATCTGACTCTCGAAGAAATGAAGGAGTATCGTGGCTCTCTTACCGAGCCTGGCAAAAATAGCCCTCATCGCGATCGCGGTGTGGAAGAAAACCTGGAGTTGTTTCTTAAAATGAAAGCCGGAGAATTTTCAGATGGAGCCAAAGTCCTCCGGGCAAAGATTGATATGGCTCATCCGAATATTACTATGCGGGATCCCACGTTGTATAGAATCCTTCACCATAAACATTACCGGACTGGTAATGATTGGTGTATCTATCCCATGTACGACTTTGCTCATGGGCAAGGTGATGCGATAGAAGGTGTTACTCATAGTCTTTGTTCATTGGAATTTGAAAACCATCGGCCTCTGTATAATTGGTTTCTAGAAAACCTTCCTGTACCCAACAAACCGATACAGATAGAATTTTCCCGCCTGAACCTAACCTGTACAGTTATGAGTAAGCGGAAGCTACTTCGTTTGGTTGAGGAGAATCACGTCTCGGGTTGGGACGATCCACGAATGCCAACACTCAGTGGGTTAAGACGTCGAGGTTACACTGCAGGGTCAATTCACGAATTTGCTAAACGTGCCGGAGTTACCAAACAGCATCAGGTAATCGATATTTCTCTTTTGGACTTTTGTCTGAGACAGGATTTGGAAGTTCAAGCGCTGCGTCGCATGGCAGTTTTAGATCCTCTAAAGGTAACGATCACGAATTTTCCTGAAGGAGAAGTTGAGTGGTATGAAGGCCCTAACCATCCTGGTGACGAATCGTTCGGAAAGCGCAAGGTTCCTTTGACACGTGAGATCTATATTGAGCGCGACGACTTTATGGAAGAAGCACCGAGAAAATATTTCCGCTTGGCTCCAGATAGAGAGGTCAGGTTGCGATACGCATGCTACATTACTGCGAAAGAAATAATCAAGGATGACTCTGGAAACATCATTGAAATCCTTGCCAAATTCGATCCAGAATCCAGAGGTGCTAACACCGCCGATGGCCGTAAGGTAAAAGGAACTATTCACTTTGTAAGTGCTACAGAAAATGTTCCATTGGAAGTTCGACTCTACGATCAACTCTTCAATCAGCAAGACCCAGAAGTGGGAGGAGACTTTATTAGTAACCTAAATCCGGATTCTCTGAAAATTGTCACCGCCTACGGAGAGCCCGAGCTTGCCAATGCCAAACTCGGCGACCCCATTCAGTTCGAGCGCAAGGGCTATTTCTCCATCGATCCGGATTCGACAAGCGAGAATAGGGTCTTTAATCGGACCGTAGGTTTAAGAGACAGTTGGAGTAAGAAGCAGGAGAAGTGAGAGCGTAGATTGCTCATCTGATCGGCATCGCCCTTTCTTCGAATTTGAAATTCGGCGTCACCATGCGCATGATACGAGGCATGAGTGTATCGGGGACAGTAGTCGCGAAAAAAGGTGGGACCAAGCCGATGGAGAAAGTGCAAGTGGAGGTTAGGAATCGTTACGAAAACTTGCTCAATACGGCTATAACAAACGACAAGGGGGAATTCGTAATTGATCCTGCATTGACAAATGCCCAAACAATTTTTCTGGAGTTGAATACGCCTGGATATTTTCCGTTTAGGAAAAGGGTTATGTCAAACAATTTGGGAGAGGACGATACCCCTGTTGATATCGTCGAAGCCATCGAACTCATTCCTTTGCCGGAACCTTTGGCTGTGACTGGAACTTTTAATCGCTTTGGTCCCTTTTTTCCGGGCGTCAGTAAATCGTCGAGTGCTGTCGCCCGATATCGATCTCGACTTGACCTATGGAATTTCGGCCATGGAAAATGAATTTACGATTTCCTTGCAGCCATACGGTCTTCCGGATGGTACGCAGCCGACGTTGGGGAGGTAGTTTTAAAAGATCCAATCAAAGAACTTTGGATCGTTGATCCGAGGGGATTTGAAAAAGATCCTTACGGCGATGATCCCATCCCACTAATGCCTCCGAAAGTGGCGGATGCGTTGATTAACTTAGATATGCATCGTTACGTCATTGCCGCAATGCGAAAGACTTTTATGGAGCCGGTAGAACCAGGAGTCAGGCCGGTACAATGGTATCGTTGGTATTCTACCGCACCCACTGATATAGAAGGCGAAGGTAAAGCAATGGGTACCTTTTCATTATCCACTTTGCCAGCCGGTGAATTTCAACCGTTGGTCATAGTCGCAAGTCAAAGAGGAGCTTACTCTTTTACTCAGATAAAATTCGACGGCTTTGATTCGAATAAAAATCTGAACGGTGTTCGACTCCCGCCTTGGGCTGCAACCGTGGCTGATGTGTTGGGCACCGCTGCTGCGGTCAAAGACGCAGGCAGTGATATCAATTGGGACAATTTTATTCCTGAAGGTTATATCAGTCCGTTGCCGGATATTACCGCCGATATCTCCGTGAGTGAGGTAGGTTTCTTAAAGTATACCTACGAGATTGGCGTTAACTTGGCTGAAGGCGTGAAACTTCCAGGTTCGGGGATGGGCGCATTTATGCCTGGGTTTACAGGCTTGGATGTCAATGGAACCGCAACCCTGGAGATTGATGGCGGCGCGAAATCAAAATCTGGTCTAAACGTTGGAGCGTTTAGTTTGGAAGGTAAAATTGTGGCCACAACCGAAGCCTTGGATATTACGGATTATGTTCCGTTGTCTTTGCCCAAGAGTGTACGAAAACGGGTGGCCGGATTTTTGAAAGAGAATGTGAACGCCTCGCTTGTCGCTGGTGGTAGTGCGACGTTAAAAACGACAGAGGAGTTTATTAACGGCAAACCCTTGGAGCGAATAATAAAGACAACTACGACAGCCGGAGTGAGTGTTCCTGTGTCTATAAATTTAAGCCCAATCATTCACACGATACCTACGGTGGGTCCGGTGGTTGCTTCACTTCAACGAACTCCAGTTAATCCTGAGTTCTTCGCAAATATAAGTAACGGAATTGGCACAACGATTAGACGTGAATGGTCGACTCAATATCCTCATATCGTAAAAGCTGGGAATGGAGGGTCCGTCGTTAATCTAAATCCACAGGCTTCAAATCATACCGAACGTCGGCACTATCTCGGCGATGTTCAGGAGCCTCTTGGAAGCAAGTTCAAATTAGAGCGAGCCTTGTGCGTTCGATTTGGTGTGGGACTTGAAGCTTCGATAGCCAACGGGCGACTTGGCGCTTCTGGAATCTTATTTCTGACAGGGAACGAATGTCCCATCCCCACAGGAGTTGGAGGTGAGGAGGAACCTGCGTTAAAGATAACCTTGAATCAATTCGGTGATTGGCCACCCGTAACGCGCATCCAGGGAGGCGTGACTGGAGAGATTGAAGCGTATATTGACGCTTGGGTTGCACGGTTTTCTAAATCCTGGGAATTCAATTTGATAACGATTGATATACCCTTTAACTCAGAGGCTTCGTTTGACCTGTCTCCGATGAGTATTACGGAAACAGTTTACGGATTGGATACGGCCGTGGCAGCAGATTATTTGGGTGAACCGCCTACCTTGGTCCAGGAATTATTTTTACCCGGTCAAGTAGCAGTATCTGGGGTGGGGGATACGGTCATGGTTTTTACAGACGCGGATCCTCATACTGGAGAAATGGTCCTGCGGGTTGCTAACAGAGCAAGCACTCATACCTGGGGTTCTATAGGCGAAATCGCGCGTGCAGGTGGAGTAGTAGAAGTAGATGTCTTGGCAATTCCTGGTGGCGGTTGGATGACTGTGTGGAGTGAGATTGCTTCAGAGGATTCGACGAGCATGACTCCACCAACCACTTTGATGTATGCTACCTCTGTGGATGGTATTAGCTGGACGAGCCCGGTTGTAGTTTCAGCCTTGAGCGGGGTAGCCTCAGATTTCCGTTTGGTTCCACTCGTCGGTGACGATGTGGGCCTCATTTTCATGGAAACTGATCGCGGACCAGGCTCCAACCAATTTGATTTAAATACCGTCTTGTTTGATGGGACTAGTTGGGGAGATGTGCAGGTACAATTTCCCGACGTCGTGATACGTGATTGGGATGCCGCCGGGCCGGGTGAAAGGGGCACTGATGATGCGCAAATCGGCGTCATAACTGATGACGGAATATTGTTATCCATTGCATGGGATGGCACGGACGCAACTGCCCGGGTTGAGTTGGTATCAGTAAATGTATTACCGCCGATAGAGTTGGGGACTGGCCCCGATGATTTCTTTAGTATGGCGTATTCGATGTCCGGAAGAGGAATCGGATTTTTAAATAAAGCCTCCGGCGAAGCCTGGGTGGATGGAGGTGTCATGTTTGAGGGCGTGATTCCTGGGAACTTGGCCGTGGTCGATATGTTTGATGATGTGGACTATGCTTACTTGATTTCTTGGACCGAGGGTGGATCAGGAAATGTTTATTATGGATTCGTTGATGACGAGGGAACGGTATTGGTTGATGCAACCAATCTAACTCAGAACGATTCGGGCTCCTATTCAAATCTGATGGGGACGCCTCGTGGGGATTCGCACGAGGGCAGTTTGTTTGCATACTTTGACAATGGGGAAACCACAGAGATCCATACCTTTGATGTGAGTCGAACGGATGGCAGCATAAACAATGATCGTGATGCCGATGCCATGGACGATCTCGCTGAAATGCGTATTATGGATTTTGATACCAGTGACGCTATTGAAACAGTAGATGACGTGTTGCCTGGAGATGATTTCGATGAACTGTCAGGAGAGGTGACAATGGCTCCTGGGATATACGTGCAAATGATAAGTATTGATCCAGTCGGGGATGTGTTAGCGGAAGGTGACGAAACCGTCGTTATTACCTTGCTGGATGATGCGGCCTATGACTTCGGATCAGAAATCGAATCGATGGTTACGGTGCGAGACCTTTCTATGGATATATGGCGATTGGCTCATTTCACTGAGGTTGAATTGCTCGATGAAACCATTTCTGGAGATGCTTCAGATGCTGATATGAATAACCTAACTATTTTATTGGAATATGCCTTTGGTATAACTCCGAATAGTCACTCCAATGACAACGTCCCTTACTCCGTAATTTTGGTCAGTTCAACCACGAGCCAATCTCACGCCGGTATTATTTATTTACGGCCAACCAATGCCATTGATTTGGATTGTTCCATCGAAGTTACTGATGATTTAGGAAATTGGTTAGCTGGCCTGAATCAGGTTGAAATTGTATCGGTAACAGACAACGGAGATGGATCTGAAACCGTCGTAGCAAGGGATCTTGTCGCCTTGGAAGATTCAGGTCGTTTCTTGCGTTTAAATGTTATTCGAAATTCAGAATGAGTCGACCGGTCAAAGAAGAGTTGGTTTTTACTTCTAGTTGAAGGACAAATTAAGCACGGATCTCGCGAAGACTAGAATACGGATGTTTAGGCCTTCCAATACGCCTCTCCGTGCCCTTGGGCGGATCGGATGGTGATAATTCAGGTAAATCAGAGCCTTAAACTACTGATAGACACGGAAGTTTTTAGAAATTATTACTCTGTCCATTCTTCAATAGCAATTAAACCCTCGAATAGCCCGATTAATTCAATAGCTCCTTAAATATTGTTATTTTAGCTTCTGAAGGGTTGATATTCTTACCAGTATGTGTCCCAATTGGAACCGATCCTTTAATTACCTGTATCATCATCTACCTGAACAGCCGCTCACTTTTAGCAGCTTCAAACCTAATTTACCTTAGATATCATGCGCATTAAACATTGGGACAACTTTGGCTTCATAGCAGGTTACCACCTTCTCCTTCTTCTTTTAATACCGTTCTATATCAGTCACTTCAGTTGGTCGTCTCTGGTGCTTTGTGGAGTTACTTACATTCTTGGAGGGTTTGCAATAACCGCGGGATATCACCGCTTGTTTTCTCATAGGTCCTACAAAGCGAGTCCTGTATTTGAGTGCTTAAACCTTTTCTTTGCGACGCTGGCCATCGAGGCGTCTGCGCTTCAATGGTCCAATGACCACCGTATGCACCATATGCATGTGGATACAGATAAAGATCCGTACAATATCCATCGCGGATTCTTTTACGCGCACATTGGTTGGTTATTTGTCCATCATGTCCCTATAAACGACAGCAATGTTATCGACTTGAAAAAGAATCCACGGGTTATGTTTCAGTATCGTCATATGCTTTTGATGTCGTTGGTTTCAAACGGCTTGGTTTTTGGGATTGGGTGTTTCTTTATGCATCCGGTAGCATCTCTGTTTGCGGGTGTCTTTTTACGCGTGTTTTTGATACATCATTGTACGTGGTTTATCAATTCACTCGCTCACATGTGGGGCACCAAGACGTACGCTAAAGAGCTCACGGCTGTTGATAATGGTCTTCTCGCAATTTTGACCTTTGGTGAGGGGTATCACAATTATCATCACGCTCTTGCGAATGATTACCGCAATGGTGTTCGCTGGTTTCATTTTGACCCCACAAAATGGTTGGTTTGGACTTGTTCCAAGATTGGCCTTGTATCCGATTTGCGACGTGTTCACAAAATTCGCCTTCAAAAAATCTTAGTGAACAAAGACAAGGATTTGTTGCTGGAGCGGTTTAAAACTGAACTCGATGAAAAAACCATTGAGCTTCGGAAACGGGCTGAAGAATTAGCTCACGCATTTGAGGACAAGGCATCTATCATTTTAGCTAAGGTGAGAGAGCTGAAGGATGCCACTGATGTTAAACGCAAATTGCTGAAGCGGGAGATTCGCGAGTTAAAACGCGAGCTTCGTGTCTATTGGAAAGAGTGGATTGATCTTACCCAGTACGCGGTTAGGAATTATCAAATGGCTCACGCCCATTAATTAGTCTTAATTTGGTCGGGCAGGGTAGTTCTTTCTCCGACAGCTTGTTGCCGATCCTATGGTTCCAAGTGAGGAGTTAGTATCTCATTCCAGATTTTGTAACCCGCATCGCTCATGTGCAGCATATCGTCGTCGAAAAGCTCCAGGTGGAAATTACCCTTATCGTCAAAAAACCTATCGCTAGCTCCTCGGATAAAAGTCATTCGGTCATCGTTGAGAGCTTCCATTTCTATCTAGTAGTTAAATGCCAATTCGGTCTCTATTATGGAGTGACGTTTTGGGCTGGGTATAGCTGCGAGAATCAGTAATTTCCCGTCAGGAACTCTTTCGAAAAGCATAGTGGAGAATTCCTTAAAATCTTCCAGAACTTGGAGAGCCGGTTTTCGGGCCCAAAGGTCGTTTCCACCACAATATAGGACGGTTATTCTTGGTTCATGTTTTAAGACTGTTTCTTCGAAAAAATGATTCACATCGGAAATCTGAGATCCACCAAATCCTCGATTAAGCGCTTTGAGGCCCGGAAACACCTTTGGGATATCCAATCTTCGAATGCTCGAACTACCGACAAAAACGATTCCTCCTCTCGGAAAAGGATGCGTTTTATCAAATTCCTCGAAATCTGAGATGGCTTTGATATAGCGATTTGGATCAGGATCTGCAGCCTTTTGGGAGAAAAGCGAGGTCAGTGTTCCCCCTAATAGTAGCATTGAAAGTGGTATTAAGAATCGTAGCTTCATACTTTGGTATATTTTTGATGCTTCATTTGATTTGGTCGATGAAAATAGTTGGGCAAAAAAAAGGCTCGAATTTTTTTTATTCAGTGTAACCTTACTGATTTACAATGCGTTTTTTTCTAGTAGCTGTGAAATACGCTATCTCTAGCCTACTCTAACATTTCTGATGCCGAAACATCGAACTTCCTTACTTGGG
>Ga0115002_10002860_pt1 | contig 22083 bp, 19 predicted proteins | sample ArcticOcean_MG_C_8_FD_89576 | JGI IMG/M metagenome (GOLD analysis project Ga0115002, IMG submission 89576) | Marine microbial communities from western Arctic Ocean - ArcticOcean_MG_CB11_86 | ecosystem: Environmental > Aquatic > Marine > Oceanic | place: Arctic Ocean: Canada Basin | collected... | reverse complement strand
GATACCCGAGTTCTGGGGGTTTTCTTTAATGGCATCGCCAAAGCGTACCCATTGCGGATGTTGACTATCCACGAAATCGTCAGCGACTCGATTGACGATCAATTCTATGCGATTACGTAATGCCCGTTGTGCGGCAGCGGTGTGGCCTTTGGTACGAATTTAGGGCCTGGCGGTCTGAACTTTGGCGTGTCAGGGCTTGTATACAACAGCGACATGCTGTTGTACGACCGCAACACGGAGTCTTTATGGTCGCAACTCACTGGCTCAGCCATTGCTGGGCGGTTAAAGGGTACGAAGTTACCGCTCATGCCCGTTTGGCACACCAGTTGGAAAGGTTGGCGCGCAGATCACCCGAAAAGCCTGGTTACGCGTGGCGATCGGCGCTTCCGGGATGCGTATCGCGATAATCCTTACCCAGGCTACGAAAAGACCCTCCGGCTATACTACTCGGTCGAGCACAAGGCACCGGCGACCTATCACCCGAAGGAGCAGGTGCTTGGGATCAGGGATTACCGTCGGGGATGTCGCCAAGGCGCATCCCTTTGTTGAGCCCAACCGCGAAGGTCTGGCTCGGTTCAGCGACCAGGGAGGTGATACTGAGGTGACGCTGTTGTGGAACGAGGTCGAACAGAGCGCGAATGCGGTAACCGGCAGCGGTGATCCCCTTCCGACGACTACCCGCTACTGGTTTGCGTGGTTCACATTTCACCCGGACACTGGAGTGTTCACTGCGGTTTCGTCTGAATAACTGCTAAAGTCTCGGTGGGTTGAGTAGCCTCTTAAGGTAGACGCTTTGGAAAAACGCTTTGCAATTCGCGACTTGGTGCTTTACGCCTTCATGGGCGTGATTTTAGTCAGCATTTGGTTGGCCATGTTTCAGATTGATCGGCAATGGCTGTTCATAGCCCAAACCCAGAGCAAACTCGACGGTCAGACGCGTGACCTTGCGGATCTAAAACGCCAGCTGCGGCAAGGCAGGTTGCAGGCCACGACTGCACTTCCATCGGCGGATGGCACAATTCCTGATACTTGGCGTGGTTTTTCGCGCGCACAGGACGCAGCAAACAAGAAGGACTTTGCCGAAGGCGATTGGCTGGTCTATACCTTTGGATCAGCATTACCGACGCTCACCCCTTTTCTGTCGGGCGATGCCTACGCAAGCCGGGTGCAGCGATGGGTATTAGATACGCTGGCTACGCGTGATCCGGTGACACTCGAGTGGTTGCCGTTGGTCGCCAGTTCATGGGAAACCGCAGACGATGGGCTGTCATATTCGTTTGAAGTTCGGCCCGATGTGAGCTTTGCCGATGGCGAACCGCTGACGGCCGATGATGTCGTTTTCACTTTCGATTTCATCATGGATGAGCGCATTGCGGCGCCGCGCGACCGCGGCTATATGGCACGAATCGACCGAGTGGAAGCGCAGGGCTCTACCGTGACATTCCACATGAAGGAACCCTATTTTCAATCCTTTGAGCTAGCCGCCGAAATGCCTATCCTTGCCGAACATGTATATGGCAAGTACCTAAATAGTGTGGCAGACGCTGAAGTGTTCAATAGCTCCACCAATCTGTTATTTGGATCTGGCCCATATCGCATGGACGCACCGGCGCGATGGAGTCCAGGAGACTCCGTCGAACTGGTGCGCAACGATCGCTATTGGGGCTGGGTCCCCTCGCCGTTTGAGCGACGGGTATGGAAAACCATCGAATCCGATGCTGCCCAGCTGACAGAGTTCAAGAATGGCGGCATCGATGTCTATGGGGCGCTGCCACTTGCATTTCGTGACCTCGTAGCCGATGAGAGGATCACTGATCGTACCCAAAATTATGAATACTACGGCCCGCGCGATGGCTACTTTTTCATTGCGTGGAATCAGCTGAAGGAGGATAAGCCCACACTATTTTCTGATCCGCGTGTGCGCGAAGCCATGACCTATCTGACTGACCGACAGCGCATTGCGGACGAGATCTACCTTGGCTACGCCCAACCCGCCAACGGTCCTTTTAATCCGCGGGGTAAGCAGGCGAATCCGGATCTGCCATTGCGTGAATTCGACCTAGACAAAGCCCGGGCATTACTGCAAGAAGCCGGCTTTGCGGATCGCGACGGCGACGGCATCCTAGAGTCGCAGACGGGCGAACCACTTAAATTCAAGATCACCTACCCAGCGGCGAGTGACAATTACAAAAGCCTGATGCTGCTGCTCAAGGATTTATACGTGCGGGCAGGCGTTGTAATGGAGCTCGCCCCGGAAGATTGGCCGATCTTGATCGAACAGCTCAATACGAAAAATTTCGATGCGATCAGCCTAGGCTGGACGGGTTCATTTGAGATCGATGTCTACCAAAACATGCACTCCTCGCAAACCGAACCCGGCGGCGACAACTTCATCAATCATATCGACACTGAACTCGATGCTCTGATCGAGGCGGCGCGCAGTGAGCTTGACGAAGACAAACGAATGGCATTTTGGCACCAGGTGCATACCAGCTTGTGGGAAAGCCAGCCATACACCTATCTCATGCGTACGAAAAAGCTCGTGTTTGTGGATCGGCGCATCAAGAATGTGCAGGTGGTGCGCGCGGGTATCAATCAAGGTGGCTTGTGGCGGATGCCAATGGAGTGGTATGTGCCGGGTGGCGATCAGACCTACATTAACTAGGATGCATGGGGTCGGAGTAAAGTTCCGGAACAAACGGAACGTTTACTCCGGAACTTTACTCCGACCCGTTATCTCCTTGCGGACCACCGACCGCAGCCACACATACGCCAAAACACCCACGATAATGCTGGTCACGCTTGTCGCAATGTAAATGCCTATGTAGCCGAACAGCCAATCACCCAGTAATGCTAACGGCACGTATAAGACGGCCATGCGTGACATCGACAGTATCATCGACGGTAGCGGTTTGCCCAACGCGTTGAAAGTCGACGTCGCCACCGCCTGCAAACCCATGAACCCTATGGATATAGGCACGATGAGCAAATACAGCGTCGCTGCACGAACCACTTCGGGATCCTGATTCACGAGCAACACGATGTCCTCGGCAAAGATCAGCATGAAGAGGAAGCAGAGCGATCCCCAAGCGACGCAAAACCCGTTGACCATCTTAATAGCGCTGAGCGCACGATCGTATTTACGCGCGCCCCAGTTCATCCCGACAAACGGGCCAAGGGCAGAAGCAGTAGCCATCAGCACCATCATTATGAACATATCGGCCCGCATGGCGATACTGAAACCTGCAACGACCGCCTCGCCATGCCCGGCAAGGAGCCGAGTGATGATTCCCGAGGCCACCGGCCCTACGAGATTGGTTGCCATGGACGGCAGCCCCACGTGCAAGATATCGCGCCACGAAGTCCACACGTCGGTCAACGACCAGGAGAGTAGCCGCTCCCTTATGGCGAGCCAATACAATCCGATCAGCAAAGGTACGACACCGCCGGCAACGAAAGATAGAGCAGCACCCTGAATGCCTAGTTCAGGCAACCCGAACATACCGAAGATGAGAAGCGGGGCCAGCAGAACCTGGATCAGCGAACCGAGCGCCATGATGATGCCTGGCACGGAGGCGTTGCCGGTAGCTCGCATCAGGTTTGTGCATATGGTGGACGTCGCAAAGAAAGGTACGCCCACGAACCAAATGGTCATGTACTGATCGATCAGTTGGCGAATCTCCGCAGAGGCGCCGAGCAGCGTGAAAAGGAAAGGCGAGAACATAACGCCCGCGCCCGCCAAGGTGAGGACAATGACGAGCCCGAGCAAAATCGAATGGGAGCAAAGGCGTTTGACAGAGTCTCGATCACCCGCCCCGAGCCGCCTGGCGATCACTGATGACGCGCCGATCCCGAGGCCATTGGCAACACTCATCATGACCATGGTGACCGGCATCGTGAAGCCAAGGGCCGCGAGCGCCGGCGTGCCTAGCACTCCGAGATAGACCGCTTCCATCATGGCGGCCACAACCCATGACACAAAACCCAGCGACATATACGCACTCAGCTTGCTGATGTGCCGATGCACTGGACCCTCGGTAAAGGTGCCTGTGACGCGTGCGGTCGTATCGCTAGCTGAATCCAATACATCGCTCATGGGTTAACACTACCAGTACCGCATGCTCGTAGTCGTTATAAGGATTGCTCGAACCCACGCAGGATGCACGATACGAGGTGGCCAACCGACCGGGCACACGATTTGGACGATAGCCCCAGCAACGAACGGATAGCCACTTCGGATGGCCGTGAGCTGTTTGGTGGCGTTGCCGAGAGTTATGCGAAGGCGCGCCCGGATTACCCGAGCGCGTTATTGCAAATCCTGGTGGACCATCGTGCACTTGTTGCCGGCGTGCATACCCTGGAAATCGGCGCGGGGCGCGGCTTGGCCACCCGCCAGCTAATAGCGCGTGGCGCAAATCCGCTAACGGTCGTTGAGCCCGACCGGTGTTTCGCCAAGCACCTGATGGCGCTCAACCAAATGTGCGATTTTCGGCTGTACACCCAAGCCTTCGAAGACACCAAGTTCGCGCCTGCTTCTTTTGAGTTGGCGGTACTCGCAACGTCGTTGCCCTGCATCGATCCCAAGACGCGCGTTCGTCGCTTAGCCGCCGTTGTTAAGGCAGGTGGTTTTGTGGCTATCTTGAATAACGTATTTCAAGATCCAAACAAGGCCGACGAGTTTCATGATGCGACTCAGTCGATTTTGCAGCCTTTGGATGTCAGTCCATCCGGCGCTCCGGACACCGTGCCGTTTGCCCATGAGCGCGCGGCGCGCGAAGCGGAATTCAGCGATGCGGGCTGGTTCACCATGGTGGCGCATTGGGCTGGACATAGCCCCTGACAACCGCAGAGGTCGGCATGATTTATAGTATTTTTCGCCGATCAACCGATGTCCAGCGCAAAAGCGTAAAGAAATCCTCGGAGCGCTTATGCGGATCGCCGACCAGCAATTCAACAGCGCCGGTTTACCTAATATGACGTCTAGCCTCTATCTCTCCGAGCGCACATCACATGTCCAAGAGTCGGATGTTTAAATCACCGATTTGGTTGTGACGGGCTAATTGGTATTAGAGGATTTTCATTCCTCGAATCTTCAATGTTCGTGACCTTTTCCAGCCCCTCCTGTAGCAGCGACTCAACAGCTATTCTGATGTCACTTGGAATAGTTCCCCATTCCGCTACGGCGTTGGAAACCACGTTCGGTGTCGTCAATTCACGTAACAGATCTCCGGCGGCCGATGGCTTGAAGATCGTGGTCATAGCTAGGGGCCAATGGCGCTCCGCGAGGAACAACGGCGACTGTCCGCGCTTGTTTACCACGTTAACTTGGGCACCATTGTCCACCAGAAACTGGACGATATCCGCCGATTTAATTCGAGCGGCGCCGTGTAACGCTGTATCGCCCCATGGCGTATCCGCTGCATTGACATCGGCGCCCAGTTCCACAGCGAGCTTGACGGCTTCGAGGGAGTCGCTTTCAGGCACGCGGACCTCCGATAAGTTTCTGCGGACGCCGGCTGCCATCATGAGCGGCGTGACGCCGTTTTCCGCAGCCAGCAGCGGATCTGCGCCGTAATCCACGAGCATGCGCATGATGCCAGTTTCGCCCGCCATTGCGGCGAGCATGAAGGGCGTCGAACCGCGGGGCCTTGAGCTATAAACGGTGTAACCGTAACGGGCCGGGTTCCTCTGCAGTAGAGCATTCGGATTCGCTCCGTGATCCAGGAGGTTCTTCACCAGATCGAACTTGCGTTCTTTCACGCCACTCATGGTGCTCCACTCGTGTTGCGCGGGGGCAACGATTCCGTTGTTACCAGTCAATTCGGTTTCCCATGACCCCACAGCCCAGTGCAGCGCCATGTAGCCCGGTCCCTCGGCATTTGGATCGGCGCCCTCGGCGAGCAAAATGGCCGCAATATCCGCGTGGCCCCGCAGGGTCGCCACCAGCAGCGCGCTCTTGTTGTCCTTGGCCGTCGCGTTAACGTCGGCCCCCGCGTCTAACAACATCTTGGCCGATTCGGCATCGCCCTCGCGAACTGCAAAAAGCAAAGGGGTGAATTCGCGCTTTGTCGCCGCGTGGATATCGGCCCCGTGCTTGACCAATTCTCGGGCGACCTCGATGCGTCCTTCGGAGATTGCCCACATAACAGCCGTTTGATCCTGCGACGGTTCCTTCGCGTTTATGTTCGCTCCGCCGTCCAGCAGGACGAGAACCGCGTCCAACTCGCCCGAGCGCGCTACCGTCATCAAGGGAGTTTCTCCCGTCGAGATGGCCGCATTGGGATCCGCCCCGGCTTTCAGCAGCGCTTCGATCATGGGCGCACTCCCGTTCGTGCAAGCCAGCGAAAGCGGCATGATTCCAAAGTCGTTAGCCGCGTCGATTTTCGCACCCGCTTCAATCAGCAAATTCGCCGTCTGGAGGTCATCGTGGTAGGCGGCCCAGTGCAGCGCTGTCGCGCCATCGGACTGCGCTTCGTTGACGTCGGCATTGCCTTCAATCAGATTTCGAACGGTGGCCGTGTCCTGCTCTTTCACCGCCTCGACCAACAATTGATCGGCGCTGGCCGCAGTCGTACAGATGATGGCAAGCATTGGCAACAACAACCAACGAGCTTGGACGGTCGGATTGATGCGCTTCATCACCTTGAGTCCTCCGGTCGATTAGATTTCAAGATCTTAGGTAAGGGCGGCGGTGATTGCAAAAACTGTTATGACCCGAGTGTGAGTGCGGGGCAGGTCCGCAAGGGTGCTGGGCTGAAAGCTCCCGATGGGAAAAGTCGGCTCGATTGTCCATAATGCCAGGACGCGAAGCCGTATGGGGGTGCTGAGCAGGAACAATGAGTGTTGAAGCCTTGATCGAGCGCAATGACGACCGGTCCGGAAACAGCCTTTTTTTTGGCGCGTGGAACGGCTCATGCAACGCTCTGCGTTTTTTCGTCGCTGCCGCCGTTCTCTTGTCCGGCGCACATGCATTGGCTCGTACGTCGGAGACGTTTGAGCCATCCTCCTTCCTCAAGGATCACTGCATTCGGTGCCACAACGACGAGCAATGGCGCGGCGGTTGGTCACTCGAAGGGGTGGATGTGGAACGACCGCTGACAGACCATGAAATCTGGGAAAAGGTGGTGGGCAAACTCCGTCATCGCGAGATGCCGCCGCCTAGCACCGGGACAAACGGCAAAAAACACAGACCCCCGGACGAAGCCAGTTACGCCTCTATGATCGACCTCCTAGAAACGTCGATCGATCACGCACTGGTCAATCAGCCGAATCCCGGCCGACCGGCCGTTCATCGTCTCAATCGCTCCGAATACGCGAACGCGATCCGGGATCTTGTGGCGGTGGAAATCGATGGCCGTTCGCTGTTGCCGGCCGATGCCGCGGAGTTTGGCTTTGACAACATCGCGGATTCCCTGACCGTCTCGCCAATGCTGCTCGACCGATATATGGCGGCAGCGTCGAAAATCAGCCGCCTCGCCATTGGCGATCCGGCCGTCCATCCAAGTATTCAAACCTATGAGGTCTCCAAGCTTCTGGCGCAGAGAGACCGGATGAGCGAAGAACTCCCGTTCGGTTCGCGGGGTGGCATGGTGGTCCGTCATCATTTCCCCCTCGACGCCGAGTATGTCATCAAGGTGGACACATCCGGCCGCCGACGCGAGGATCTCGAAGTGCGTGTGGATGGTCAGCGACTCGCTCTGTTCGAGGCAAGCGGAGGAAGGTCTGGCCGGCCAGGTGGTTCACGTTCGGACTTGGAAGTCCGCTTTCGGGCGAAGGCGGGGACCCGGCCGATCGCGATTTCGTTTCTGCAGCGAACTTTGGCCCCGGAAGGGGTCGCGCCGAGGAAGCTGCCGGTTGGCAGCATCTCCGGCCCGGGCTCCGGAGTCGCGAGTTTTGCAATCGCCGGACCCTATGATGCGACAGGGTTAGGGGAGGACAGCCCTAGCCGCAAGAAAATATTTACGCGCTACCCCGTGGATGCAGACGACGAGCTGGCCAGTGCGACCGAAATACTATCCACCCTCGCCCGTCGGGCTTTTCGCAGACCTGTGACTGCAGATGACATGGACACCTTGCTCGATTTCTACGCCGAGGGTCGGCGTGAAGGGGGTTTCGAAGCGGGCATCGCGTGGGTGCTCGAAGCAATCTTGGCCGATCCGGAGTTCCTGTTTCGGGTCGAAGCCGCTCCTGACATTGCGCCGAACACAGCCTATTTCGTGAGCGATCTCGAGTTGGCTTCTCGATTGTCCTTTTTTCTTTGGAGCAGCATCCCCGACGACGAACTCCTCGATGCGGCCGAGCGCGGCCAACTTAGGGATCCGGTAGTTCTCGAGAGCCAGGTTCGGCGAATGCTGTCGGATGCACGTGCGGAGGCGTTGGTGACTAATTTTGCCGCTCAATGGCTTTATCTTCGAAACATGCGCGCCGTGATGCCCGATTTGAATCTCTTTCCGGAGTTTGACGACAACCTTCGTGGAGCCATGCAACGGGAGACGGAACTGTTTGTCTCGAGCCAGCTCGCCGCGGATCGCAGCGTGGTGGACTTGTTGACCGCAGACTATACGTTTCTTAATGAAAGACTCGCTCGGCATTATGGGGTTGCTGGCATTCACGGCAACCGTTTCCGACGGGTGACGCTGGAGGACGAAAACCGTTTTGGTTTGTTGGGTCAAGGCAGCATCTTGACGGTGACTTCCTATGCGACGCGAACATCCCCAGTACTGCGCGGCAAGTGGGTGCTTGAGAACGTCCTTGGATCGCCGCCGGCCGCGCCGCCCGCCAACGTTCCGTCTCTCCCGGAAGCCACAGAGGTTGGGTTCGAAGCGACTACGGTGCGTGAGCGCATGCAACAACACCGAAAGGATCCGGTTTGTGCGAGTTGCCATGTCAAAATGGACCCTATTGGTTTCGCGCTGGAAAACTTCGATGGCATCGGAAGGTGGCGTGTGACCGGCGAAGATGGGATGCCGCTGGACGCGACCGGGTCGTTTCCGGACGGCTCTACATTCCACGGACCAGTTGGTTTGCGACAAGTGCTGCTGAAGCAGAGCGCAGAATTTGTGACGAACGTGACGCACAAGCTGCTCACATACGCGTTGGGCCGCGGGGTCGAGTATTATGACTATCCGGCCATCCGCAAAATCACGCGGGATGCCGCGGCAGAGGACCACCGGTGGTCATCCATTGTCCTAGGAATTGCCCAAAGCACGCCTTTTCAGATGAGGAGATCGGGCCCTTGATTTACAATAAGAAGATTCGCAACAAGAAGGCCGCCAACATAAATTATATGCCGCGACGCGCCTTTCTGCGCGGCGTCGGAGCTACTATCGCGCTGCCCCTGTTGGACAGTATGGTTCCCGCATTCGCCGCGACGCGCGACACGGTGGCGACATCGGTCAGCCGATTGGGCGTGGTTTATGTTCCCCACGGCGCTGTTATGAACAAATGGACACCTACGGCGATAGGCAAGAATTTTGAGTTATCGCCGATACTTGAGCCCTTGCGTGAGTTTCGAGATCAACTGCTCGTGGTGTCTGGACTCGACAACCGGCCGGCGCTGCACCGCGAAGGCGAGCCTGTTGCGGGCCATGGCCCCATAACCGGCGCGTTTCTGTCGGGTGCGCACGCGAAACCCACGGAAGGGGCGAATGTCGAGTCAGGCGTTTCGATGGACCAGATAGCGGCGGCACATTTTGCCAAAGATACGCAACTTGCCTCTCTCGAGCTCGGACTCGAGGAGAACGGACTCGCAGGCGCTTGCGACGTCGGCTATAGCTGCGCGTACATCAACTCGATGTCATGGCGCACCCCCACGACTCCGCTGCCCGTTGAGAACAACCCGCGCGCAGTATTCGAGCGTTTGTTCGGCGATAGTGACACGACCGACTCGGAGGCGCGACGCGCACGCCGCCGCAAGCAAAGCAGCATACTCGATGCAGTGACGGCGAAGGTTTCGCGCTTGCAAGCGAAGATTGGGTCTTCCGATCGAAGCAAGCTAGACGAGTACCTCGAATCCGTCCGCGACATCGAGCGACGCATTCAAAAGGCGGAGGAACAGAGTGATCGCGAATTGCCGCTAATGGAGCGTCCATCCGGCGCGATTCCGGCGACATTTGAAGAACATTGCAAGGTGATGATGGATTTGCAGGTGCTTGCCTACCAGACCGACATGACGCGCGTCATCACCTTCATGATAAGCAAAGAGTTGAGCAACCATACGTATCCGGAGATTGGTGTGCCCGAGCCCCATCACCCCTTGTCGCACCACCAAGAACGGCCAGAGAGCCTGGAGAAGCTGGTCAAACTGCAGACTTTTCACATGCAAATGTTCGCCTATTATCTGGCGAAACTAAAATCGACACCCGACGGCGAGGGCTCTCTGTTGGATAACGTGATGATCATGTACGGAAGCGGCATGGGTAACAGCGACCTGCACGACCCACGCAACTTGCCCATGCTTGTTGCCGGCGGGGGAGCTGGAAAAATCAACACGGGAAACCACATTCGCTGTCCCGAAGGCACACCGCTTTCGAATCTCTTTCTGACCTTGCTTAACAAGGTGGGGGTGTCTGCGGATAGCATCGGCGACAGTACGGGACTGATTTCCGGGGCGTGATTCGCTGCAGACTTTCGACTAGTACTTCGATTTCTCGGCGCGCTAACCTAAGCCGAGCGCATAGCTGCTCGCCGCAGTGCGGGGCACGTGCTTTATACACTGCCCGCCGGAGTCTTGGCACGCCGACGAGGCACTCCCTATCGCCACGGTTGGGTTTAACCAAGTAGAATCGTCACATCAGCCAAATTCATGGACGGGTCATGATCAAGGTTAGGCTGTGGCTGGTTCTTGCATCACTCTTCTTGCTCTGCGCGGGTGCGTCTGAAGTCGGTAGCGAGGCGTGGTGCGAGAAGATGGGTGAAACGCCCAAAGGCGATTGGAGTTCGAACGAAGCGGTCGATTACGCAAAACACTGCGTATTCAAATAGGACATCTCGATCGCTACTCGCTACAGCTTAACGTCGCTCTTGGCGCGGCTCGGTTGATTCCGATTCGGCATCAGCTCCGGATTGGGGCCGTTAGTGGTCCAGCCCATAGGATCGTCGATCCCCATCATGCGACGGAACCGCTTACTGCGTCGGGCCAGCATCTCCTCGGGTATGACGTCGCGCCCAAATTTATGCTGGGTCTTCAATGCCTGGTGGCAATGCAGCGTGGTGACATTCAGCCGGAGACCGCCGGTCAGCTTTGGGAACGCCCCGTGCCAGGTGTTGCCGTGCCAGACGATCAATGAGCCCCTCGTGGCCTCCACCGGCACGGCTTTATCGACGCCTTCACCGGGTGCTGGGTTGCGTGCAAGTCGGTGGCTGCCAGGGACCATGGCGATACAGCCATTCTCGCGCGTGTAATCGGTGAGACAGAGGGCGGCGTTGCACACCATGTCGTGGCTGAATGGCAGCACACCCTCGGGCGAGGCCGGTCCGTCGGTATGTAGACCCAGCGACAGCGGTTCATCTAGGTCTGGCGTCTTCCACTTGACGAACGAGTCGATGTTGGAGAACCGTCCGGCGCCGCGCATGATGTAATCCATGATGGCGCCGAAGACCGGGTTTTCGAACCACTCTTCGAATACCTCATCTTCGAACAAAAGGTAGAACAACAGATACTGGCCGCGTTCTCCTTTGCCAGAAATGGTCTTGTCGTATCGACCGGGGTTACCCGGATGATCGAGGCGGTGCTCGATGCCCGTGCGCTCGGTCGCCACTCGGAGCACGGCGTTAGTGATGCGCTCGATGAATTCTGGTGGTGCGACTATTTCGGGCGGGATGACGGTGTAGCCATAGTTGTCGAGCTTTGCGATATAGGGTTCGAGCCCGAATTGCTCGATTGGTTTGAAATAGGCATCGAGGGAGGTGGGCTCGGGGGTTTTCGCCATCTCTGGCTCTTTGCTCTCGGCTTCAGCCATGATCTTTCCTCACCCCGTTTGCTGATCAGTGTTCAACACCACCCTAATACCGAACTACGTATGTGTCTAGTTAGTCTCTGTCCAGAATGCGCAGCATTCGGACGGAGACTTCGAGCGCAGGGTCGCGACAGCGAGTCTCGTCCACGAGTCAAAAACGATTGCTTTTTGGGAGGTTTGCGAAGGCCCCTGTGGGAAAATATTCACATCGCTTTTTCTCGCCGCGCTACGCGTATCCTCGCGCCGCGCCTTCGCAAACCTCCCATTACCTTAGGGAAGATGATCTCGCGAATCTCGGATTCGCGCGCATCCATGCGCTCATGCAGTGCGGCCCAATATACTTTCGTATTTTGGGCACGCACTAGTTAAGGGTTGGCGGTGGGATAGTCATTGAAGTCGGGGATTATAGCGCTGAACTCCTGCAAGAAATCGTGCGGTGATGCGGGTGGCAACACTGGATGCGGCACGACGTAGCTCGCGGGTAGGCCTAAGTCGAGCACCGCTTGCAATTGCTCAGAGATGTCGTCCCATGTGCCGTGTAAGGCGAAACTGTCTGCGATCGAGTCATCCAGGAATTCGACAACCCGTCCAGCGTGTAGCGGGTCTCGGTGGTGATGGAAGTCTGGCCAAACCTGGGCGCGCAATTCATCGATGTCGGGTCCCTGCCATGCAAGCCCCGGTGCGTCGAACAAGAACGGCGAGTACTCGTAATAGCCTGCCGCAATGGCTTTGGCGATCAAACGAGCGTCACGGCGATTGTCTGCGAGTGCGGTATGAAATATGAGACCAAGTTGGATATCACTGGGCGAACGCCCTGCCCCGGCGGCGCCTTCGCAAACCGCCTCCCAAGCCCAAGCTAGGTTTGCCGGGTGGGTGCCGACACGGATCCACACGCCGTCCGCGACCTCGCCCGCCATGCGCAGCGTCTTCGGACCTTGCGCTGCAATCCAAACCGGTACTGGGCTCGCGTGGCGAAGTCGTGCAGGTCGTGCGGCACCGACCTCCAGCGAATCACCATTGAGTAGTGACCGAATCGTCGAGGTCGCGGTCTTGAGCGATTCAACAGTGGCTGGCGCAAGGCCGTTCAAACGCACGGCCGTGTCGCCGATACCCAATCCCATGTGAGTGCGCCCGGGTGCGAGCTTTGCAACCGTTGCAATTGAGCTTGCTAGCACCGCAGCATGCCGTAGCACAGGCGTATCGAGCAGGGTGCCCAATTGCAGTGATTCGGTGGCTTTGGCCGCAGAAGCCAGGTTGACGTACGGGTCTGTCACCAGCAACGGACTACAGGGGATTAACCCCATCGACCATCCTAGCTGCTCTGCTCTCCGTGCACTCGAGGCAAATGCTTCCGGCCCCGTCATATCTAGGCGGTTGCTTGCGAATCTCATTCTAGGACAGCCTTACCGGGCTGGCATCGTTTCGAGGCCGAGTTCGGCTTGCTCGCGTATGTAGTGACGTAGTTCCTCTAGGTGCGCATCGGTCAAGTTGCTGAACGAGGGCATGCCGTTGATCCGCAAACTGCCGCCGCGCACGATGTCGGCGAAGGCTTCCTTCGACAACACGATGGCAGAGGCGCGTAGATCCGGGGCGACACCACCAGAGATCGCTGCCGGTCCGTGACAAGCGCCGCACTGGCCAAATGTGGCTGCGCCAGACAGCGCTTTTGTGGCCTCGACTTCAAAAAAAGGCGCTTCGAGAGAGGCTTCCGCCAGCGGTGGCGGTAGCTCGGGCAATTGTCGAGTGCCTTTGAGCGAAAACGTGATCAGCCGGCGCATATGACGGCCATAGGCCCAACCGAGATCGGCAGCAGGTTGTCCCGAGAAGATCGCGAAGGCCGAACCCCAGCCGACAAGGAGCGCGACATATTGCCGATCGCCCAATTTGTACGTGATGGGCGGGGCAGCAATGCCAAGCCCGACCGGTAGCTTCCAAAGTTCCGCGCCGGTTTTTGCGTCGTACGCGACGAAATCACCATCCGCTCGGCCTTGGAAAACGAGGTTACCGGCAGTCGTCAGGGTGCCTGGGTTCCATGCGGCGTCCAAGGCGACTTCCCACACACGAGTCTGGGTCACGGGATCCCATGCCTGCAGGCTGCCGCGGGCTGTACCGACTTCCTGGTACGCAACTCCGGTGCTTTCTTTTGGTGCAGGCGCTTGCCACTGTGAAGGTTGCCAGCCGTTCAGCTCGATTTGGGTGTCGTCGTAGAGGTAGGTCTGGTGAATCGTCGGGATGTAAGCCAAACCGGTATCCGGATTGAACGACATTGCGGGCCAGTTGTGACCGCCTAACGGGCCTGGCGGGATAGCTTGCGGGCTGTCGGGATAACGTGCGCCAGGCACCTCGACGGGCCGCCCGGTTGCGAGGTCGATGCGCGAAGCCCAATTGACGTCGACGAAGGGCTCGGCCGAGAGTAGGTTTCCGGTGGCTCGGTCGATGACATAAAAGAAGCCGTTTTTCGGAGCGTGCATGATGGCCTTGGTCGGCTTGCCGTCGATCTCGAGGTCGGCCAGCACGATGTCCATATTTGAGTTGAAATCCCAGGTCTCGCCAGGCGTGGTCTGATAGTGCCAGCGGTATTCACCGGTATCTGCGTCGAGCGCCACGATCGAGCATAGAAACAAATTATCGCCGCCGCCGGGACTGCGAATCTTGCGATTCCAAGGCGCGCCGTTGCCAGTGCCGATATAGACCGCGTTGAATTCTGGGTCGTAAGTAAAGCCATGCCAGGCGTTGCCGCCACCGCCGAGCTTCCACCATTCGCCCGTCCATGTCTTTGCAGCCATCTCCATCGCAGGGTTTTCGAAACCATCAGCGGGGTTGCCGGGCACAATGTAGAAACGCCACGCCAAATCGCCGGTGTTCGCGTCGTAAGCCGTGACGTAGCCCCTAGTCGCACCGCCTTCAGTGCCACCGTTACCGATTAATACCTTGCCTTTGAAAACCATAGGTGCGCCGGTGATATAAAGTGGGCTGGCGGGGTCGATTGTCATGACGCTCCAAACCCGTTTGCCGCTCTTGCGGTCCAACGCGACGAGTCGGCCGTCGACGGTCGCGAATATCACCTTGTCGTCCCACAGGGCGACGCCCCGGTTGCCGTGCAGATAGGCGACTCGCATGCGCTCGCCGGCGTGATTCGCGACTTCCGGATCGTAACGCCACAACATTTCGCCGTTAGTCGCGTTCACCGCAGAGACTAGGTTCCGCGAGCTCACGAAGTACATTACGCCGTCGGCTACAAGCGGGGTTGCCACCAAACCAACGGCCTTTGGGAGATCGACGAACCAATCGACCTTCAGTTTGTCGACATTGCCGTCGTTGATGTCGGTCAGGGGACTATAACGTTGCTCATTATGCGTTCTGCCAAACCCCAGCCAATCTGCGGTGTTGGATTCATCGGTGAGGCCGGCGTCGTCTACCGCACCGGCCGAACTAAGCGGTGGGACGCCGATAAGCAATGATGCTGTCAGTATCGTTCGCAGGCAGTTAAACATTCCGATTCCTCGTGCAAAAAGCAGTTTCCCCAACCTAAAACGTACTCTCCTGTTAGGCGCTTGTCATTCGCACGTTTGGAGTGATAAACCAGACTTCATACTGGACGCCTTTGACGCGTTACAGACCGCAATTGTAGACGGTGGCTTTTTTGATGAGGTCGTTTCGCGTCTTGTTGCACGGCAAATGCACCGGCGTATGTTGATGGGCACTGCACTCCTAGGCCACCCCGGTTACTGCCGGCGTGCGACCCGCCGCGGATCCGGCACAGAGACTATCAAGATCCCTAGCGCGGTGGCTTGCAGGACGATGGTCGTAACAAATAGCTCGACGTATCCTGTTGCAGCCACGATAGCCCCGCCAATCACAGGGCCGATCGTGCCGACGAGATTGACGGCGGATCCTGAGGCGGCAAGACGGATTGGAATGTCCTCGGGTCGTCCGAACTCGAGCACCATGTTCTGCCCGGCTTGATTAAAACCACCCGACGCCATGCCCATGATCGCAAAAAAAACGATCATGCCGACCTGCCCGTCGACAAAAAGTAGTTGGACGTGTGATGCGGTCCAGCAAGCGAGGGTCATCACCAGCACAATCTTGTAACCCAGACGGTCCGCCAAAAGCCCCCAGGCAAGGTTTGCCGTGCTTGACGTTAGCATCCAGACAGTTGTCAACAGCCCCAGTGTCGCGCCTGTGGTCTCCATCCGGGTTCCCCCAAACAGGATGTAAAACGGCAATGCCATGCGGCCGAAGGAACCCAATGCCCGGACCATAAAAAAGCGCGCAAATGCCGGGTTTTGGCGTAAGAGCGGTGTGATGGCTCGTAGGGTTGTCAGGACCGTCTGCTTGGAACGCACGTTTTCGGCGCGCGGCTCTACGGTGATGGCGAGTGCCGCGAGCCCAAACGTCGTGATGACGAATGCCATCAAGAACACCGATGAATAACCGTTTCCAAGCAGGTTCGCATCGATAACAAATCCAGCTCCATATGCGACCCCGGCAGAAGTAAGCCCCGCCAGGAAGTTGCGCGCTCCACTAACGATTCCACGACGGTTGACAGGGACCACCTTTGCGCGCAACGAATTCATCGTGACTTGGGCGATGCCTTGGAAGAACCCCATCAGGAACAGGAACGCGACAACCCCGATGACGGCCTCGCCTGCGCCGAGCAAGAAACCAGTGAGGGATAGACCTAGTATCTGCAGCCTCATTAGCGCGCTTGTCGCGAGCGTGACGCCTAGGATCTTCTTGCGGTGGCCTATGAGGGATGCGCCGACAATGGGAGTAATAACCGTTCCGACCGCTTGCAGCGAACGCGCGAGCCCAACTATGAAATCGGAGCCCGACAGGGCAAAGAGGTAGGCAGGCAGAAACGTTGGGGCACCAACGATACGACCTCCGGTCTGGCCGAACATACCGTGCAAAAGCTGCGCGACGACGTTGCGAAATAGCAGTTTGTCGGATGGCACTTCGCGAGCTGTGAAACTAGCCTCTGGCAAGGTTGCAAATCATTGTGTGAGAAAACCGCCGTCAATCGCTAGTGCTGTGCCAATAATGTAACCGGCATCATCGGTTAATAGAAACGTGACGGTTGCATTAATCTCCTTCTTGGTATGCCAAGGTATGCCAAGGTATGCCAATTCGCAATTTGTCCCCTAAACCTAACCGTTGATTCATCTGGATGCACGGCGATCTCGAAGGGGGTCGAGGTGAAGAGTGTGGCGAGGCGTCGTATCTTGTCTTGAATTTAGCCCGAAATTTCGCCCAAACCAGCTAGTTCCTGTCCAAAATAGGTAGTATTTTGCGCAAGCGCGGGTATAGCGCGAGTCAAAACCGTCGGGAAGAAATTAGCAGGACGGCAATTTCTGGACGGACACGAGCTAAGATTTCATCTAGGTGGAAGGATTCACCGGACGCCGTTCGCGGCATACCGATGAGACGCTCCCACTGGGGCAGGTCTCTGAGGAATTGATGTCGCTGATCATCAACTCGGGATGCCAGCCAATTGTCAGCAGCTGCATATCGCTGCGATGACTCGCAACTTTCCACCGCACGTAGGACACAGCTCGATATCTAGCTTGAAAACTCGCTTCAGTCTTTCAGCCCAGGAAAGTGGAGCCAGAGGACGGCATACGGTCATAGCGCGACGCCCGGGGCAGCGGCACCTGAGCCAGCCATTTGGAGCCCTTGTGCTCATCACCTTGGGCTTATACTGGCGCCATGGTCTATCAGGTATCACAAGTGGCTCGTAATGAATTCGCAGAACGGGGCTTTACGATTCTCGATGGTGTCATCGATGACACCTGGCTAACGGCACTACGCGAGGAATGCGCCTATTTTATCGGCTACATCGACTCATACATGGATGCGAAGGGGCTTGATGTGCAAGGCATCACCCATCGTGGCAAGCGCTACTTCATCTCTGGCCGCTATCGAAAAAGCAATCGCCTAGCAGGTTTCTTGTTTGGCGATCTGATGGCTCAAGTGACGCGGGCGTTCCTCGGCGACTCAGTGTACTTATTTCATGAACAGTGGGTCGTCAAGGGCGCTGAGCAAGGAATGAAGTTCGCGTGGCATCAAGATTCAGGTTACGTGAACTTTCGAGATCCCGGCAACACCCACAAACCTTATCTGACATGTTGGTGTGCGCTCGACGACATGTCCGCGGAAAACGGAACCATCTCCGTTATGCCGCACGACAGTCAAAATACGCGCGCGCGAGTGCTGGAGCATCAGCAGGAAGCAGGTACCAACGATCTGATTGGCTATGAGGGCGGTGAGTCCGGCGACCTGTTAGACATGCCGGCCGGCTCAATCGCGGCTTTCTCCAGTACCAGCCTGCACCGGAGTGGCGAAAATTCTACGTCGCATACACGGCGCGCATATCTTGCGCAATATTCGAGCGAACGAATCGTTTCGACGGGCGGCGAACTTTGGAGCCAAGGCGTACCATTCGTTGCCAACGGCAATAATATTTATTCGAAAGAAGAGGATTTCGCCAATGATTGATCTGCTCCGGTAATCACTCCGAGCATTCGTATCAGGACGGCTGGCATATAGAAAGCGTAAAGGCCATGGAAAGGCCATGGAAAGGACAAAACCCATTGTCGCGTGGGAGCGGGCGGAATGACATGGTCGATCAGGTGGCCCGACAGGGCATAGAGGTAGGCAGGCATTTGTGATTCCTGGCAGTCACAAGCATCGCCGGCATCCGAATCCGTCGGAGCGGGTCGACGCATCCCCCGGCATCACTGTGGAATGGCCGCCATATGGTCTACAACCGTATGCTCATACGGCCAAGTGTTGATATTGGGCCGCACGAAGAGCTGATTGCTGTACACGATGAGCGCATGACGCAGCTTCTTGGCGAGCTGGACTCTATAGACAAGATGTTTGAGGAAAGCTCGGCAGATCCGATGCGCGCTCTGACAACCTACAACAACGCCAAGACATAGATTCTGGCGAAGGCGTTTACTGAAATTGACGGTGGACCGTGCGTGACATTGTTATGAAGAGCAGGACAATGCCGTCTGCGTCCCGCTCAGTAGCGATCAGAGCATCGTTCACACTGCACCAATCCTCAGCTCGAACCTCGAGCTTGCTTGCGGTCAGCGTTCAGTATTTTGTGATCTGGTCCGTCATGGCTGGGCTTTGTTAGTGGGCGATACGCAGCGCATCGATACGCGACGTTAGCCGAGTTGGTTCAGGCAGCGCAAGGGTGCCTATCGAGCCTCCCCCTTCGATTCGAGAAAGGCTCGCCGGCTGCGCGTTTTCTATTGCGGATTGCCGAACCACATCAGCGGATCGAGTAGATAGGAATCCGTAATGCCGATGATCGCTTGCAATCGACCGTCGATCGTCAGCGGTTCGAACCTGGTCCGCTCAGCGCCTTGCTGGATCAAGGTCAGTACCACGTCTTCCGAAAGGTCAGCGTATAGCGAGTTGATCGTAATGTCGCTAACGCGACCGCGGGTGGTGACCGAGTAGGAAAAGGTAACTTCGAGTGGTCCATGGTCCTGGCTGTTGCGAGTGACCCTCCCAACCCTCTTTGGCGTCCAGAAGACTTTTTTGCAAATGAACTTCGATTGCCTGCTTTCACCATCAAGGAATGGGTGGCAGATTCCGTCTTTGCAGCGTAGACAGTTGTTGAGGATATTCACGCGTAGAGCACGTGTTGATTTCAGGCCATCGCGCGTGAGCTCAGCGTAATCACAACCCTCAGTCAGGCTATGCTGGATTGGCCAGGGGCCGCAGCGCTCGACGGCTACGACAACGATCTCTTCAATAGGCGGATCGACTGACTCATGGTTGGATCCAGGCGCTGCGTGGTTGACCGCCGTTACCACTGGGAGCGCAAGGATCAAACACCACGAGGCGAGTTTCGTGCTCATCGATACACAACCAAACATTGCACGCAGTAAACTAGGGTATGAGACTAGCAAGCAGGATATCCTAGATCGCAATCGAAAACCTTCACCAAAGCACGAGAGAGGGACGCCATGGCACTTCAAGATATAAACCCGATCAATGATCAACTCGCCGACATCATCGTTCGTGCAGACGAACCCTGGATCGAAACTGATCCCGGCCAGGCTTGGATGAAGGTACTGTGGACCGGCCCAGAGACAGGTCGGTGGGTTGCACTGTTTCGATGGAGCAAGGGATACACAGCAGCGCCACACAAACACCTCTCTGATGCGCATACCTACGTTTTGAAAGGCAAACTGCAAGTACGCGACGGAGTTCTAAATGCCGGCGACTATGACTACGAGCCAAACGGCGTACTACACGGGGCAACTGTTGCCTTGGAAGATACTGAATACCTTTTCGTTTGCGAAGGCCCGGTGATGTTCTACGACGAAGACGGGTTGACCAGCTATTTGGGTTGGGAAGAGCTGACGCGAATGCGCGATGCGGCCAAAGCGGGAGCGGTGCCAGCCGCTGTTTCGGCGGCCGACTGAGCTAGCACAATGAGGAAGTCCGCTCTTCGGTCGTCTGCATAGGTCGCAAAGACCACCCAACCAGGAGGCTCAAGATGGCCACACGAGGCTTCAGCGCCCCGGACTTAACAAACGCCGTTGAGGACTTTGTGGGTCCGTATAAGTTGGCATTGGTATACAGGCACGTCAATGTCGATGAGGGCCCGACGGTCCACGTGTTTGGTCCCGTCGAGGGAAAAGAGCAGGAAATCCTGCGGTTTGATTGTTTCAAGAAAGGCCCCCACTACCACCTGGGCATTGCCTATCTCAACGAGCCGGTTCACTCGATTGACGCGTCAGATCCGTTTGCATGGGTGTTGGCTGAACTCGGCCAGAACTTCCCGGATTATTTGGCTCGCTCGCAAGCCGCCTGTGAATTACCCAGTGATTGGCAGGCTGTGACAGGGATGGCGATTGAGGCGTTTAGGGCCCAAGCGGCCGAGTGGAATCTGTCTAACTAGTCTCTGTCGAGAATACGCAGTTTCTGGACAAGAACTAACTAATAGCGCCATCCGCGAAGGACGTGCGCAGGAAAGGCGAAGGAAGGTAGCAGAGTCCGAGAAATGACGAGTGACGTCACCCTGCATAGCGCGACGCTGCATTGGGTACGCATTACGCCCAAAACGTGCTGGAGCTTTGTGCGCCTGCACACCCAGGATGGCTTAACGGGCGAGGGCGAAGCGACGCTTACCGGCCAGGAGGACGCGCTCCTTGCCGCGGCCGAACGATTCGTGCCGTTGGCTTTGCGCGACACAAGGCACGAAGACGCTAGTGCGTTTGCGCAGCAGCACGCGCCCAACAGTATTCATGAGTCGAGTATCGTAAGCGCGCTCGATCAGGCGCTGTGGAGTCTGCATGCGCAGGTACGGGGTGAGTCGCTGGCACAGACGCTCGGCGTACAGCGTGAGCGCGTGCCTGTGTATGCCAACATTAACCGGCGCACTGAGGCGCGCAGTCCAGACGGCTTCGCATCCAGCGCGCAAACTGCCATGGCAGCCGGGCATGTGGCGTTCAAGGTGGCGCCATTCGACGAGGTGAACCCGAATGTTTGTGCGCAAGGAAATGGCGTGCAGGCGATGCAGTCAGGTTTAGACCGCGTGGCCGCCGTGCGCGATGTGGTTGGTACGCACGCACGCCTCATGGTCGATTGTCACTGGCGCTTCGACGAAGCGACTGCGACGGCACTTAATGAAGCCGCGGCCCGCTTGGGCGTGTACTGGGTGGAGTGTCCAATGCGCGAGGTGGAAGCTAACATATCCGCGATCACGCGCTTGCGTGCCCAGTGCAACGCGCTAGGCGTGCTACAGGCAGGACTAGAGATGAATGTTGGGTGGGACGGCTTGCGCCCCTATTGTGAAGCGGGTGGTTACGACGTTGTGATGCCAGACATGAAGTACATAGGTGGCCTTCACGAAATGCAGCGTACGGTCGAAGGTTGTGCTGGGCTCGGCGTGCAGGTGTCACCGCATAACCCCAGTGGCCCGATCTGCCATGCGGCAAGCTTGCAGGTTTCGGCGACTCTTGGCGTGTTCGACATGCTGGAAATACAGTTCGACGAGAGTCCCCTATTTCAGGGGTTGGTTGGCGAGGCGTTCGCGACGGTTGAGCACGGACATACGCAACTGCCGGCTGGGCCTGGCTTGGGTGTGGCTCTG
>Ga0115002_10002855_pt1 | contig 22098 bp, 14 predicted proteins | sample ArcticOcean_MG_C_8_FD_89576 | JGI IMG/M metagenome (GOLD analysis project Ga0115002, IMG submission 89576) | Marine microbial communities from western Arctic Ocean - ArcticOcean_MG_CB11_86 | ecosystem: Environmental > Aquatic > Marine > Oceanic | place: Arctic Ocean: Canada Basin | collected... | reverse complement strand
CGGGGCCTTCGACCGCGATCTCGGGAATAAACGACTCGTCTTCGTGGTCGCGGAACAGCTGCACGCCCAAGGCAACTCCCCACGTTTCTAACCCACTGGGTGCGGCTGCAATTCGCAACAGCGGATTGACTTCAAAGTTAACTCGGAGCCGATTGAGATTGCCACCGGAAATTGGACGCCAGCCTTCTGTTGCCAAAAAGGCGTTACAGTAGAAGACCCCGTATTGAATGTCGAACGGATGGTGCTCAAAGTGCCTGGTGCGATTCGATTCCAAGACGAATAGCTGGGCGTCGCCAGTTCCGCCTTCGTCGCCCCACAAAAACATAGCTCGAGTGGCGACTGTTGTAGGACCCCAGGAAGCCGTTCGGCTAACTGCTGCGTAGTGCGAATTGCGCGTCGGGTCTTGGTCGTGATCGACGAAAGCGTAGGTCAGTTCGTAGAAGTCCCTGTGGTTGTCGGCGCTGATGTGAACACCCGAAAGCTGAGCTTCAGAAGTGGGGAACGCATCGACATCGTTGGCTCCGTAGAACCACTGGATATTCACATTGCTTAAGTTGGAAATGAAATTGGTGTTCTTGCTGGCCACCACTCCGATGATATCGTCACTCATCAACAACGAGTTGTGCAGAGCGAAAGGGAATTTACCTGCCACGTAATTCCAATCGAGTGCACCAAACGGATCGTAATCGATCCCAATCATGCTGTGTAGTTCGCCTTCAAACCAATAGCGAGAGGGATCGGCATTGGAGTTGTCGATGTATCCGCTGGGATTCGAAAACTGATAGTACGAGCCACCGCTGCCGGCGGGTCCAAGCGGTAAGAACTGAGCGTGGAATCGCTCTGTTCCGGTTAATTGTAGGTCCACCTCAACTTGTAGGTTGTGGCCAATCGCGTCGCGGCGAACATTGTTCTCTTCGTAGCCGAAGCCAAAGAGTGAATAACGACCATAGGCGACTCCGCGCGGTTCAATCGAGTACCCGCCATCGTCATGCGGGTGGTATGCCAGCGGGTCGGCTCCCAAGAAATCGGCGAATATCGTCAACGGTTCGGGGGCCAGATAACCTTCCGGTAAGCGGAAGCGATCGTAGTGAGCACCTTCGTGGTCACTGGGCCAGTTGAGTCGATCGCCCTCGGCGTTGTACAGATACGAGCCGCCGTGAAAATAGAGTTCATCGGCGAGCGGTTGCAGCGGCGCCAAGCCCTCTTCATTGGGGTCGGGCGGAAGAGCGGGGAAATCACCAGCTTGCGGGACTGGATCGTTGTTGATCGGGAAGTCTGCTTGATTCTGTCCCATAACGACAGTAGCCAACCACAACCAACTGGTTGCCGCGGCTAATCGTAAGATCGTTAGGAAACGGTTTGAAATCATATAAAAAGGAAATCAAGGATTAGTGCCGTTGGGGCTTCACTTCACTCAACTGGGTCATTACACAACTGAGTCAATACACAACTGAGTCAATACACAACTAGGTTTTTACACAACTAGGTTTTTACACAACTAGCGCTTCACGCAGATAGTTCCGGAATACGAATCCAGCGTGACAACTTCTAATAAATGTTTGAGGTGTGGAGTGCCAATGTGGTCTAGCAAGGTGGGTGGTAAGTGTCGGAATTTCAAGGCAACGTACACTTTGTAATAGCCGGGATAATTGGGGAAATCGATGGGGTAGTCTTTCCCTTGCGCCGTTAGTGGAGCTAGGCTCGCCTTGGCGACTCGGAACGAAAATGGTCGTCCAAAGGAGGCCGAGATTCCCGTTGCCGGACGGAGTACGTTTACAGGTTCCAAATCTCTATTTACCGAAAGGACGACGGAGCGTTCCGTTCCGCGGTGGACTTGCGTGGTGAATTTGTTCTGGAAGTTCAGTAGATGTTTGTCGTATGGAATCTTGCCGACCAGCACCTCGTGGCTATGGTCGTCGCGGAGGTCGTGATTGTGGTCAAAGTTTCCCGACTCAAACACCACCCGCTGAAATGGATCTACAACTTGGATATGGACCCACAATTGTCGCTCGGCGGTAAAGCCAGTTGGGAAACTGTGGCCGTCAAAGATGCTCTGTACGTCCACTCGAATTGCGGCGTTGGATCCGGCCTGAGCGCATTCGGGAATTCTCACTCGAAGTCGCGCGGCGTTGGAAAGCAATTCCATTCGCTTGGCTGTCGAAATCCGCAGCTGCTCTTGGTTTTCCCGACGCAGATCCCGCAGCGATTTCTGTTGATACGGAGTGAGATTCGCAGGATTGCGATAATCGACTTCGTACATCCAGTCCCGTTTTAATGGGAATTCCGTATCGGGCAGCATGGAATAATCGGGACCGGCAAACGAGTGGTTGGAGAGTCGTCGCAGTTTTAGTTTAACCTTCGATTTCATTCCAGGGACTTCAGCTGCATAGCCCCAAGGACGATGGTCTTCTGGAACTGGCACACCTTGCAGCGGGCCCATGTGGCACATTTGGCAAGTAATGCCTCGTTTGGCGGCGTGACTGTTAGCCCATTCGCTGTAAGCTTCTTCCAGTCGGACACCAGTAGGCGATGTGACATCGTGACATTCGCCGCAGAATTGAGATGATTTGATGTAGGGAAATTTCCCCGATTTGTGGGCGCCGGCGTCCTCGGAATCGTCGGTCTCGAACGGACCATACATACAGCCGTCCATTAAGCTGCCCGGTTGGAAGACAACTCGACCGCTCGATTTGTAATGCCCCGATTTCCGACGATGGCAGACGATACAAGTCACACCTTCCATCGCAGTTCGCGAACGATGGACGTTTCGGACGGATTCGTTTTCACCCATCGCCGTTCCGATAGGGGTGTGACAGCGAGAGCAAAACGTTCCGATCGTCCCCGATGTGCGCTCGACCAACGTCAGATTGAACGCTTCAAATATCGGACTGTGCTGAGCGTACGCGTGCATCGAACGCGACCACTCTTTATATTGGTTCGGATGGCAGATTTTGCACTGTTTTGCGCTGGGGAAGTCAATTTCCATAAGCGGGCGGATGTTGCAAGTCTGAGGCAGCTTATACTGCAACGCGCCTCCCTTGATCCAACGGAAGATCGTTTCCAACTCTCCCGCCGTTAACAACTCGACGTCGCTTTTCTTCGTCGGCATCATCGGAGTGTCTGGTAGGTCGGAATTTGACCGAGCATTAACGTTCCATGCGACATAATCCCAGAGTACCGATTCATCTGGCTTGCCCGGAACGACCGTCTTCATGTTCGGATCGTTTTCCAGCATTCCATTGAGAACAGCCTCGTAACTACTGAGGTCTAATCGTCCGCATTCGGGGCGGTGGCAGGCGACGCACTTGTTTTGCAATATCAGATAAACGTCGGGCCAGTCTGGATCGTAGGGATGATCGACCGGAGTAACCGTGTGCGGAACAGCCCAAACCGTCGCGCACAGCAACCAGATCCACGTCGCCGTCGCGGGGCGCAGATGTGCGAGCGGTTGGAGATTTCTCCAGTCGCGCCGACACATGGCTGTTCTCCGTTTGAAAAAGTCGTCCCGTCAACCAGCGAATATCGGTTTGCGCTGGTTGTCCCTAATCTGCCGTGTGGTTGTTATCGAACACCAGCAATAGTCGCGATTCGATTTTTGCTTACTAGTAGGACATCTAACCGACGCGGTTTAAGCCGTAGAACCGTTCAACTCGCAAGCACTTAACGCGAACCTTACTCACTTGGGCTTCTACCCTGTCGACATCACTGTAAAATTTGGTAAATTAGGCGAACTAATCGGGCTATTCGTGAGCCCAATTCGCTTGTGATCCTCAGCAAGTTTGGCCACGACCTATATTTTTTCGTACTTTATATTTTCTGGCAGACAGAACGTGATTCGCTTTTTAACCACAATTCGACAGCTCGCCCATCGCCGACCGCTCGTTGCGCTGCTTATTGCGTTGCTAGCAGGTTCGGCCATCGCGGACGAAGTCTCTGTCCATTTTCACGACCGCGAGTCCATCTCTGGTGAACTCGATAAAAGAACTAGCGAAGAAAAGATCTGGCTCCGTGTCGACACAGGCTCCACAAAAGTTCTACGCGGTTTCCGCTGGTCGAAAGTCAAAGCGGCCACATATCACGGAAAAGACTTTACAGCCGAGAAACTGAAGAAACACGCTCAACGCATCGCCAACACCAAGACGGTTGTTCGTCCCTTTGATCATCAGAACAAGCCTGGTTGGCTCGGCGGACCCACCTACGCACACATGGTCCGCGAAGCTCTCGGCATGATCGGCCAAGAAGACTGAACCACGTTCTAGATATAGTCTTGGTTCTTAATCTGCCTTCTTAGTCCCAATCTCCACACCCCAATCTCCACACCCCAATCTCCATCCGAGCCCGTCCGACAACGAGGCATCGCGATAGCGCGGCGAATAGCCTACGCTCCGACGAGATTCTTAGCTCTGACTCCAGTGGTATTGGAGATCAAGAGTAAGAAGGAAGATCAGGGTTGAACAACATTAAACAATGCAACGCTTTTTAGCGAGGATGGATTGGCGGTTCTGTGCCAGCCAGCAACTCGTCCACGCGTTGCATTATCGACTGTTTTGTTGTGGGAGCAGGCTGACCAGATTCGGTCGCTACAAACTCCCCCGTGCAATGACGACAACGGACTTCTTTCCCAAGATCGGTAACCCGAATCTGGACGCGACGACCGCAGATTGGACAACCACGTACGAAATATGTGGCGCTAGACATGACGGTATCTCCTTCCACCGTTAGCCAAGAATTCGACTGTAACAGAGGTTCGTTAGTCTAGCGAAAGTGACTAGTTCAAACAATAACGCTAGCGGTAGCGAGTGGAAATAGGAGGCTCGGGTGAAATGGTGAAAGTGAACGGCCGGAATGGGAGTTATTTTAGGTAGCTGAGGGAGTTCGAGTAGATCCAGATGCCTGTGTCTTGAGGCATGTAGAGACACATCGTAATGCTGTGACCCCAAAGTTGCGGCCCTTCGAGAATGTGTTCCAAAACGTCAACGATGAGGCGGTAGGGATAGTGAGTGGCGTCGAAGAATCTCGCCAGCTCGGCTCGCCCACCTTTTGAATACGATTTTTCGATTCTAGTTTGCTTCATACGTTGGATTAATTTTCCAGTCGTTATCTTTTGAAGTGACCCGGCGTAAACAAGTACCGAAGCACAGCCCATCAAAGTGGAAATCGAATAGTATTCCGACCCGTTCAGAAACAGGGACATCAGGGGGAATGGCCAGGCGAACATCAACGTTCCGATGACCAAATGCATGGTGTTTTGAACCCACCCGATCAATTCCCACGCCGTTCGATTTTCTGTGTCATCGAATTCTTTCATCATCCGCTGTACAACTTTGACAACTCGTTCCGGTTCGAGTCGCGGAGGAGCTGAATACAGATCGAGTCGCTGGCGTACTTCCTCGGTGATCCAAAACCAGGCGGGCATCGCTTGAGTGTTTATACTGCGCTCGCCCACGGGGAAGGCGTCGAGTACTTCATAGCAATGAGTCGCTAGGTAGTTTTGACACGCCACAACACTCTGGTCGCTTGCTTCCATACTCAACGTCGCAAAGTCACGAATCGTCCGATCGATCAGATCGCGAACGGAATTACCATTGATAAACTGCTCGCGGATTTGCAAATACTCTTGGATTCTTTGTGTGCATTCGAGTTCGTATTCACTGGCATCAGTCAGGTGGCTGGAGTTCTGTTCAATGAACTCATTGATAGACTCGATCCAAGTATGCGGAGCTTTAAATAGCGCAGGTCGGAAGATCCGAACGTAGAACGTAATCTTGGCATCAATTCGATGGTCCCGTAAATTGTTCTCACAACGCTCCAGCGACTCGACAAACGATTCGAAATCGGTTGCTTGTAGCAATCGTTCCCAGAGCCGTTCTGTCAAATAGTAAAAGCGGTCGCTCGGCACGACATTGGAAACATTAAGCAAAACATCCACGAGATGCTGCTCATCGATTCTGTCGTCCAAAAACGAATACACCAAGCGGAACAGTGCGATGTCGTCCGGGTGCGTTTTTAGTCCGTCCAGCAACCATTGGAGGAATCGCAATGAGTCGTGTTTCGGAGCGGTGTCGTTGAGTTCGGTTTCGTTGGGGGCTGGGTTCACCAATTCGGAGAGCACGGCAAGGCAATAGAAGTCGAAGGGTTTTTTGGTTTCTTGTTCGCTCAATTCTAAATACAGTTTTTCAACTGTTTCATCTTCGAGTCGATCGGCGAGGGTTTTCGGCTGTTGAGATTCGCCCAACGGGTTGGGGTCTCCCCACGATAATTGTGGGGGCGAATTTGTGACGACGATATCGACTGCTGGAATTTTTGAAATGTCGTGACCGTAGCGGATTCTGGCATCGAGATCTTCGTATGCAGCGCGGATTTTTTGAAATTCGTCCGGGAAACGCTCGGGCTTAAATTGGCGAATGAGTGCGTTGTATTTCCGCTTGAGTTGTTTGCGATCAAAGTTGGCTGGGAGTTCAAAGAAACCAACTGGATCATAGGGGAGTAGTTCCCAACGCGGTTCGCCATTCCCATTCATATCAGCCACCCACTGACCCAGAGAATGAGCAGGACGACGCAGACAACTGCCATCACGACAATCTCGATTCCGTGGGATCTGCTGCGTTTTTGCCTGCGTTCGATCGTTGCTAGCCAATCCGGTTCAAGATCGTATATCTGCGGGAAGTCGTTGCGGATCATCGCGACCATTTTTTGGTATCCGACGAGATTATCGCTGGCCATTAAGGAGCGAAGAATTTGTTCTCGAAACGAACCCGCATAGCGAGGGGGCACGACGATAATTCGCTTCAGAGCGCTAAGCATCATCGGGCGGGAATTGGGATGTTGCGCGAGTCGATCGATTTGTTGCTTTATTTCGGCGACTTTCCGCAGTCGATCCGCCGCCACTTGAATGTCTGGCAATTCATCCGCGGGCAGCAGGTTTAGTTTTTCGAGTATTTCGTCAGCCGTCGATTCCCAGAAGCGTCGTCGGATTTGTTGCAGGTCTTCCTCGGCTGCTTGTCGCCGTTTGATGCTGTCGAGTTGAGAGAAGGTGTCGGTGGGAGTAGTGCCAAAGAATTCGTCTCTGCGGCGGAGGATACTGTCGAAATCATAGGCTGGATTGTAGGACAGCATGTCGCGTACGTATTGCCGAGTATCGCTGTTTGACATTAACGACTCCGCTTACTCGTAATCGAATCCGAGTTGCTCGATTGTCGACAACAACTCAGTTCGTGCGGCGTCAAAGGATTCGGGATCGCGAGACGCTAATGCGTTCTCGAACATATCGATCGCTTCCTCGAGTTGCTCGCGATCATAGGGGGTAACTTCGCCGACGATTCGCTCGGCAAACAAGACGAGTCTTTGGTTTTCGATGTCGTCGCGAGGATAGAATTTTAGTTGTTGGAGGCGCGAGACCGCTTCTTCAATCAACTCCTCGCTCATCCCCGATGCGTGTTGAGTGAGCACGGTTTGAAACTTTTCGCCAGACGATGGTATGTACGCCTCGACCTCGATGATCCCGTTGAGGTCGTAGGTAAAGCGGATGGCGATATTCGTTCCGGCGGGTCCGGGGGGAATGCCATCGACCAGTAACTCGCCGAGTAATAAATTGTCTTTTGTTTTGCGGGCCTCTCCTTGAAACACGCGAACGAGAATTTTGTCCTGATCTTCCATCAGGGTACAGACGGTTTCTTCGCGGGAAACAGGAATGGTTGTATTGCGGTGTATTATCGGTTGATAGTAGCCCGGGGTTCGCTCTTGCGCAAATTCTTTCGTGACTTCGACTCCCAGTGTGTGAGGGCAGACGTCCGTCATTACCATGTCTTCGACTGCTCGGTCGTCTTTGATCAGCGCCGCTTGAATGCATGCTCCCAAGCCAACGACTTCGTCGGGGTTGTATTTCATTAACGGATCGAACTGAAACTCATTCCTGAGGAAATCGTGCATCGCCAGCATGCGAGTTGCCCCGCCGACAAGGATTATTTCGCGGATAGCATCGGGATCGACTTCGCCATCTCGCAAGGCTTTATTAATGGGACCGCCGAGACGTTCCAAAAGAGGTTCACTCATTATTGAAAACGAGTTTCGAGAGAGCGTGATGCCAGCAGCTGCATTGTCAAATTCACCTTGTTCGTTTGGCATGCGAACCGGGACTTCCACCGATTCGTGTAACTCGCGTTTTGCTTTTTCGCTCTCTTGCCGCAACCTCGCGACTCGGAGCGGCTCTCTCATTTCAGTGGTTTCCAGATTCAATCCAATTTTCTTCAGAGCCGAGGAGACAATTCGATCGGTGAAATCTTCGCCGCCGAGAAAGTTTTCGCCCGACGTTGCAACGATCTCCAAAGTTCCCTCGAAGATCTCCATCAATGTGACATCAAACGTACCACCGCCGAGGTCGATGACCAGAATGTGTTTTTCGGCGTCGCGATCGTGAAAGCCATAAGTCAATGCGGCCGCAGTCGGCTCGTTGATAATCCGTCGAACTTTCAAGCCTGCCATCTCGCCGGCCAGTTTCGTCGCCTTGCGTTGGTGGTCGTTAAAGTAGGCCGGAACGGTAATGACCGCTTCTTCAACCGATTCACCAAGATATTGTTCCGCATCTTCCTTAAGCGATTTGAGAATCAAACTCGATAATTCAGGGGCCGAGAATTCCTTTTCTCCAAACTGAATCTTGCGATCGGTGCCCATGTATCTCTTGAATCGGGAGGCACAGCGATCAGGTTTTGTTACTTGGAGATTCACCGCCGCCGCGCCGATGATGACTTGCCCATCGTCGAGAATTCCGACGACCGAAGGAGTCAACACACCTCGATGCGCGTTGGGAATCAATTTGGGGTGCCCATCTTCGAAAATGGCGCACAGAGAGTTGGTCGTGCCGAGATCTATTCCAACTATCTTACTCATGGGAGAAGCTATTTCTTGTTTTCGAGACTAGCTGCCGACGATCGACTTTAAGTCTGCGAAAAAATTTGGATACGTTTTAACGGTACAGCCGGGATCATTGATCACGACTCCGGGAATCTGTAAACCCACGAGGGCAAGACTCATTGCCATACGGTGGTCGTTGTAAGTGTCGATAACCGCGCCCGAGAGTTTAGCTGGGTGGACGCGAATACTGTCTTCGGTTTCGTCGACTTGGGCACCGAACTTGCGCAGTTCGCGAGCGAGGTCTCCGATCCTGTCAGTTTCTTTGTGACGGATGTGGCCCACATTGGTCATGGTCGTTGGACTATCGGCAAATAACGCGACGGCGGAAAGCGTCTGCACGGTGTCGCTGATGGCGTTCATGTCGACTTCGATCCCGCGCATTTGGTCGCCTGATCGTACGGTAATTGAGTCGCTGTTGTATTCGACTTCGCAACCCATTTGCGCGAGACAGTCGCAAAATTCGACATCCCCTTGCAGCGCGTCGCGCGAAAGGCCTTGGACAGTAACCTCACCACCACAGATTGCCGCCGCCGCCCAAAAGTAGCTGGCTGCCGAAGCATCGGGTTCGATAAAGTATTCGCACCCTTTGTATTTCGAGGAGCCGGAGATTTCAAATGAACGCAGTTCGTTGGATTCGACGTCGATGCCGAAGCTCTTCATCACTGCCAGCGTCATGTCCACATAGGGCTTGGAGACCAATTCTCCTTCCACCTGTATCGACACGTCTTGGCGAGCATAAGGAGCTGCCATTAACAAGCCGCTGAGGTATTGACTGGAGATGCCTCCTTGGATGCGAGCCATTCCACCTGGAAGACCCTTTCCGGCAACGTTAACTGGCGGGCAACCGTTGTGGTTTTCCGAATGGGTATCGGCGCCGAGTTGATTAAGTGCATCGAGAAGATCCCCGATGGGCCGCTCTCGCATCCGTTCGATTCCGTCGAGTCGAACTGCTGCAGAACCCGTCGCGACCAATGCCGTCAGAAACCGGATGCTGGTCCCGCTATTGGCCACGAATAGCGAGGCGGCCTTCGTGCCGAAATCGCCGCCAGTTCCAGCAACTTCCAATATCGTGTGGTCGCTATTTGGTGTTACATCGACTCTCAACTGCCGCAACGCTTCGCACATGACTCGAGTGTCTTCGCTATCGAGTGCACCGGTGAGTCGCGAATTCCCCTCGGCCAATGCAGCACAAATCAGAGCGCGATTGGTAATGCTCTTTGAGCCCGGTGGTCGAACGCTGGCGTGGAGGCGACCACAAGGTTCTATTTCAAGGGATTCTTGTTCAGTCGATTCTGGAGCCATGAGTCGCAACTAGTTTGAGAATTGATAAAGCGTTGGAAAACGCAGTGGTGCTCAGATTGAGTGGAGCAAGTTTGTGTAGCGAGCCGTTTGCCACGCCACGTATCCACGGGCAATCGAAAGCGAAAGAGTGGGGCAATGGAGTTTCCTCTCTCTTACGCCTTGCTCATTTATTTACTGCTGATCTTCCAAAGGTGTTCATCGGTTCGCACGAACATCGCGTCCCCGGCTACTGCTGGCGAGCCTTTGACGGCTTCGCCAAAATCGCTCTCTCCAATGACTTCACCTTTTTCGTCACCCAATTGAATTACTTTCGCGACGCCGTCTTGATTTACTACGTACATTTTTCCACCGGCGATCACGGGAGTCGCCCAGTATTTTCCATGTAGACGAAGTTGCCATTTAACGTCGCCGCTGGCCAAGTCACCGCACTTCAGCACGCCGGTGTTCATGGTGTAGATATTGTTGTTGTATACCACGGGGCTGGCGGATCCCGGTCGAAGTTTGGCAGCGTCCCACGACAGTTCAGGTGAATTCGAATCTTTGCCGAATTTCAATTTCGTCAGGCCGTTGGAGGAGATCAAAATGCTGTCGCCTAGAACGAGTGGCGAGGGGACGCCCGAACAAACGGCTTCGTACTTCCACAGTTCTTCGCCGGATTGAGGGTCGTGTGCGGTGAGTCCGGAGTTGGGAGATTGCAGCAGTACGAGCGATTTCCCGTTGCCTCGATTGATGGCCACAGGCGACGCCCAATTAGCTCGTTGATCTCGTTGGTGACGCCACAAGGTAGAACCGTCTTCGGCCTTTAGTGAAATCGCGAACGAATCGCCTTGAGCTTCGACCTGAACAACCACAGTGCCAGCGACTGTTAGTGGCGACGAGGACATGCCTACGTCGTTACCAGATTTGGGGAAATCGAGTCCCAGTCCGCGGTACCATTGCAAGTCGCCTTGCAAGTCGAGGCAGATCAGGTCGTTCGACGAGAAGAAGGCGAAAATACGTTTGCCATCGCTGGTGGGTGTGTTGGCAGCTACCGCGCTAAACGGGTGAGTCGATGTTCGACCTGTCGCCCAGAATTGTCGGTGCCAAAGCTGCTCGCCACTGTTGGCGTCATAGCTGACGACGTGAAGTCGCTTTTGTTTGTATCCGCTGGAACAAGTTACGATGACCTGATTGCCCACGACGATCGGACTCGCTGGGCCCAAACCGGGAAGTTCGACTTTCCAAGCAACGTTCTCGTTCTCTTTCCACTGAACTGGAACTTTGGAATTCTTGGCGACGCTGCCGGAACTTGGCCCGCGGAAGCCGGCCCAGTCTTCTGCCGAAAGGAAGGAAGTGGTTGTCGTTAAGATTGCGACCGACAGGAATATTTTGAACGTTGTAGTCATGATTAACTCGTTGTTTTGGGTTCACTCGTTGAGTTGGGCGATAAAGAAACGCGAATTCTGGAGTCGTTCGAGTTGGCTATTCTTTGGCCAAGACGGCAGTTCCGAATTGATCGCAGACTCGCAATTGGAATTGCCAACGCTGAGCCCAGCTGTCTTCTTGTTCGTTTTGAGCGATCTTGATGAGGATGACATTCTTGCCCGCCTTGAGTCGCCCTTTGCCGACGTATTGGTCGATATAGGTGTTGGCGTGATAAACGTTGTTGGCAAATAACCGTTGGCCGTTGAGCCAAACTTTGTTGGCGTTGATACATCCTAGTCGCAGTTCGATATCTCGAGCTTCTGCCGCATTGAATTCGGCGACGGCGTAGGCGATTGCACCTTTGTGTTTGCCCATCGCTTTGTTGAGGTCTACCAAGCCATAGTCGTCTTCAGAGGAGTGTTTCTTCCAAGCGACCGGTTTTTCTCCGACGCCTTCGTGTTGAGCTTCCAACTCAATTGTCGATTCTGGTGGATAGGCAACATCGAAACCACCTTTGTCGACATTGTCGAAGGGGCCGATGAGATGCCAGTTTTGCACGAAACCGAAGTGCGAAGGGAGATCGACTTCTGCTTTGAGCTTTCGCAATTGGTCCGCTGCGTGGTCGATCTGGTCGATGTCGCGGGCGTGAGTCAAAGCTCGACGATAGGCTTCGGTGGCGTTCTTCTGGTCGCTGCTATCTCGTAGTTTGTCGGCCTGAGAACTCAGTTGGGCGACGGCATCGCGACGTAGTTCGAGACTCGGGTCGTTTAGGAATTTTGAAGTCAGTCGTTCCTTCGCCGTTTCGTCGAAATCGGCCAAGATCTCAAATGCTAGTCGGCGACCGCGAGGAGCGTGATTTGTATCGAGCACAAATTCTTCTAGTTCCGCGGCGGGGAAGTCTTCTTTGTCATATTTACTTTGAGCGATCGAATCGACGGCAGCTCGCAGCCAATTGATTGACAATGCGTTCGACTTGTCGATGCCAACGAGAATCGCAGGCAGCTGTTCGACCGAACTCTTACTGAGTTCTCGCCAGGCCGCCGCGGCAGCTTGATGGCCCTCGCCTTTCGGACCGACGCTATTGATCGTGTCGAGAAGTTTTGTCGTCTCGTCTAAATCTTTATCCTCCGCTGTGGATAACTGCGGCAATCCAGTCGAGCATGGCAGCCCTGCCAATAAACTGGTGACCGATAAGAAACTAATCAAAAGATAGAGGTTTCGTTTCATTGCGAGTCTCGCGATTTCTCGGGATTGAGTTGTGGAGTGGGAAGTTCGGCCACATCGTTTTGTCAGTTTTAGAGTGCGACTCTGCCGAATGCGCTCAGACCCGACCTCAGATCATTCTACCGGAATCGAAACGCGGTCGAAAGTAACCGAGTTGGACGTCTCGAATCCCCAAACTGGTCGAATCCGGTGCCATTCCTACGTCATTATCATTATCTCGAAACTCAGCATTGCTTATCGTTTGCCCGTGAATTTTGGCACACCTGTAGTTTGGCGCACGTGTATTTTGGTACACGAGATTATTGCTGCCGCTGATTTTGGCCTGTTGTCGCTCCCGTGTGCTGCAATTGTTATCATGGGCGCCAGAGGGGTGACCGAAGTCGAGAGAAGCCAATTCTTGCGCCGCAATATCGGGACCCATTGCCGAGAAATCAATTGCTTTTGGAGAGATCGCCATGCGAACTCGGGATCGACTTGCCAGGCCTTTACAGGACTCGTTCTTACACCGTTTAGCGGTCGTTTTCACTGCGGTCAGTTGGCTCGTATTGATGGGGCAGTTTGCCGAGTTGCGAGCGGCCGAAACGGAAACTCAACGCAAGGCCTGGACGACATCCAAATTGCAGGGTTCTCCGTCGTCTCCCCCGCCCTTCCGAGTGGAGACCATTTTCAAGGACGCGAAGTTCAAACAGCCTGTGGCTATGGGGAATGTTCCCGGCACGGGACTCGCCTTCGTCATTGAGCGAACGGGAAAGGTTGTCACGTTTGCTCGCGATTCAACCGCGGCCAAGCAGATGCCGATGCTCCTTGGGGGCGAAGAGATCGCTGGGTTGACCGCCATTTACGGACTGGCCTTCCATCCCGAATACCCAAAGAAACGCGAATGTTATTTGTGTTACATCGTGGGACCCAACAAGGAAGAGGGAACCATCGTCTCGCGTTTCCAGCTGAAGCAGCTCGACCCTCCAATAATTGATGCAGCTAGCGAGCAGCAATTGTTGCGTTGGCCGTCGGGTGGGCACAACGGCGGATGTCTAAAATTTGGACCCGATGGGCTACTCTATATTTCCACGGGCGATGCCTCGCCGCCCTCGCCCGCAGACGTGCGTTTAACCGGACAAGACATCTCTGATCTGGCAGCATCTATTCTGCGGATAGATGTCGATCACCGCGACGGCAATCTGCAGTACTCAGTTCCAAAAGACAATCCCTTTGTCAAACTCCAAGATGCTCGACCCGAAGTTTGGGCTTACGGTCTGCGCAACCCATGGAGAATGAACTTCGATCCCAAGACTGGCGACTTGTGGGTTGGCGACGTCGGTTGGCAATTGTGGGAAATGGTTTATCGAATCCAGCGCGGCGGAAATTATGGCTGGAGTATTCAAGAAGGTCCGCAAGCTGTCTTTCCCAACGCTCGGCGGGGCCCCTCTCCAATCATACCCGCAGTGATCGCACTGCCCCGCTCCGATGCCGCGTCGGTAACGGGGGGCTTCGTCTATCGCGGCAAGAAATTCCCGGAGTTGAAGGGGAAGTATATTTACGGCGACTATGTGACGGGAAAAATCTGGGCGCTAGATGCTCGTGAGAAAAAGAAGACTGACTCAGACGGAGAAGTCGGCGGCGGGGTAAGCAACTTGGAATTGTGCCAATCGTCGTTGGCAATTATTACGTTTTACGAGTCACCGGAGGGCGAGATCGCTTTTCTCGACTACAACAAAGGAACGATTCATCAGCTTCAACGCAACGATGAAGTGGATCGATCTGAGTCCTTTCCAAAGAAACTTAGCGAAACTGGGCTGTTCGCCTCAACCGCACAGCAACTCCCCGCGGACGGAGTCTATCCGTTTGAAGTTAATAGTTCGCAATGGATGGACGGTGCCGTGGCAAAATACTGGGTCGCAATCCCAGGCGAACAAACCATCAAATTAGCTCGACCAAAAAACCGAGTTCCCACCGGCTGGGGCGAGTTCCCCACCGATTCCATCTTGGTCAAAACAATTTATTTGCCGCAAGCAGCGAATGCAGCACCGCGAAAAATCGAAACGCAAATACTTCACATGGCTGGACGGAAATGGCGAGCCAACTCGGGAGAATGGTTTGGCTACAGCTACCTCTGGAATAAGGAGCAGACCGACGCGGTCCTCGCGCCGCAAGAGGGAGCAAAAATCGACTTGGATCCCAAGTGGACCGACGGGAAACTTGATAAATGGACCGTACCAAGTCGCGGACAGTGTTATCAGTGTCACAATCCTTGGGCCGGCTACCGCCTCGCTTTCACTCAACCTCAACTAGAGCGGACCGTCGATTATCACGGATCGAAAGTCCCGCAATTAAAACAGTTGAAACAGCTCCGACTACTGGAGACTCCGAAAAACGAAACCGCGAATGACTCCAGTGTGGCCTCGTCTTCACCGCAGCTGAGCCATCTCGTTAATCCGTCCGATGAATCCCAGTCGCTCTCGCATCGAGTTCGTTCGTACTTTCATGTGAATTGCGCACACTGCCACCGCTTCGGCGGCGGAGGAACCGCGCTGATCGATTTGAACTTCAATATCCCCTTGGAGGCGACCAAACTCGTCGGAGCCGACGTGACTCAAGGCGCACTCGGCCTGAGAGAGTCCCAAATAGTACGGGCAGGCGACCCCTTTCGGTCTGCACTATGGATGAGGATGGCAAAGCTCGGCAAGGGGCGCATGCCCCATATGGGATCCAATGTTGTCGATGAAGCTGGACTTCAACTGACACACGACTGGATTACCGAGCTCGGGCCCCCTGCCCCAGAGAAATCGCTAGTCGATTCGCTTGTTCTGAAATTGCATCGCGACGGAGATCTCGAAAATACTCTGCCGCATTTGCTACAGACCAGCGAAGGGAAATTGCAAGCGATGTGGGCTTTGGCAACGAATCAACGTTTTTCCAACCGCCGCGAGGACACCGTTCGAAAGGCAGTTGCCGATGGCGACCAATTGACTCGCGATTTATTGGAGCGTTTTCTTCCGCTCAATGAACGCTCGCGACGTCTCGGACAATCTGTCGATTTAGAACTCGTGCTCCAATTGAAAGGAAATCCGGCAGCTGGTCGGGAGATGTTTATGTCCGATTCAACTCAATGCCGCAATTGCCACACCGTCGGTAAGGTTGGCAAGCAAATCGGACCCGACTTGTCGGACATCGGCAAACGACAGAAACGCCGAGCAATCCTGGAAAACATAGTCTCCCCATCGCGAGTCATCGATGACAAATACCGCACGCAAGTAGTGGAAACCAATAACGGCAAGGTCTACGTGGGGATTATTCGTTCTCGCAACGATTCTAAATTGACACTGATTGATGTTAAGGGAAAAGAAATTGTTTTGGAGGCGAATTCGGTGGCCGCGACGTTCCCGCAGGCAAAATCACTGATGCCCGAGCTTCTTTTTCAAGGTATGACGGCTCAACAACTGGCTGACTTGTTGGCGTACTTATCGAGTCTCCGAGATTGAACCGAAAACTAATTGTTTGCGTACGGAGTCAATATTTGAACTTTTATCGCGAAACAGGTACAAACCATTGAAAGCATTGCGCGCTTTCCCGTGTTGCTGCAGATGTTAGGACGTCCCCGCTCGAAGAACTTGGTCAAAGATCGACGCGGATTCGAGGAAACTACCCATTCTGGAGATCGAGAAATGCGAATTCTTTCGCTCACACTTATCGGAATCATTGGTTTTTCGTGTGTGGCTCAAGCCGACGAGAAACCCCAGGTCCGCCGCGTACCTGCAGCTGTCCTAACGCCAGCTAAGAAGGTCCAAACGACTGACGTCCGAAAGAAGTCCAGCAAGACGGTGCTTAGAACGCTCGTTGCCCCGCCGGGGGCAAAACAGCCGATCGAAAAGAACATTGACGAAGAAGCAACTCACTCCCAAACGACGACGATCAATGTTTCAGTCGAGGGTCGAGCTGCTCACAACGTGAACGCATTTTGCCTGAGCGAAGCAGGTGAGATTCTGGCCGCTTGTGGTGATGGCCCTGGCGAGATCCGTATTTTCACGTCCGAGGGGAAATTTGTTCGAGCCTTCGAGGTTTCGGTAAAACCCGAGTCCATCAACAATGGCAAGAACGGAACTATCCTCGTTGCTGGTAACGGCAAACTGTTCCAGTTCAGCGATAAAGGCGCTGTGCTTCAAGAAGCCGAGTCTCCACACGTCGCGGCTATCCGAGCTAATGCCGATCAGATCCGAGTTCAAGTCGAAACCCAGATTAAGAGCCGAGGAAAGATCTACGAGCGACAGATCGAACTTTACGAAAAACAAATCGAAATGCTCAAAGCGGCCGCCGCAAAACGAGCAGCAGCCAATACAAAAGACGTCAAGAAGGACGCGAATAAAAGGTTGAAGATTGAATTGAACAACTCATTGGATTCGAAAGCCACGAAGGAAATTGTGGAAAGAGTCCGAACGGCAAAGAAACCTGCGCGTATCAAAGACGCGGATGAAGCTAAAGACGCAGACGAAACTGAAGAACTCCAATTAACTGCTGCCGAAAAAGCTCGCATTGGTGCATTTGAAACGACTATCAAGCGATTTCGCGAATACGCGGACCGATACAGTGCAGACAAAGTAACTCCCGAGCAGATCGACAAACAAGTTGAAGCGTCGATTACCTACAAGAAACGCGTTGCTTCGATCAGTAGCGATGGCGATGCGGTTTATATCGCAACTGGAGCTGCTACGGGCTACGGTTTTGAAGTTTGGAAAATCGACAACTCGTTCAAGAATCCCGAAAAAGTCGTTAGTGGTTTGAGTGGATGCTGTGGTCAGATGGACGTACAGGCATGTGCTAACGGCCTTTACGTCGCCGAGAATTCTCGGCACCGCGTTGTCTGTTACGACAACAAAGGCAAAGAACTCCGCCAATGGGGAAAACGCGATCGAACGGGCGTCGCTGGTTTTACGAGCTGCTGCAACCCAATGAATGTCACCTTTGGAAAAAATGGTGACGTTTATACAGCGGAATCGAATACTGGCCGCATCAAACGATTTACAGCCGACGGTGAATTCGTCGATTTTATTGGCGATGTGAAGCTCGTTCCCGGCTGCAAGAACGTTTCGATTGCAGTCTCGAAAGACGGCAAGCGGGTATTTATGCTGGACATTACGCGTAACCACGTCGTTGTGATGGATCGTAAATCTCAGAAATCCAAAGGCGCCGCGCCTTCCGCTGAATAAAGGTTTGTAATGTTCTCAAGACAATTCCGAAAACTGGTTGTTGCTTCGACGATCTTCAACTCGGCACTATTTGCCGTGGCTCTCACCATTGCGGTGACCCGCGGCGAAACCAAGAAGGAAGATGCCAAGGCGGCGATTCCCGAAGATGCGTTGGTGCTCGTGGTCATGGACCCCTTGTCCGCGCCACTTTCGTGTCCCTGCGTCGAAGGATACGCTCAGCGAAAATACGAAGTTCTTGGCAAGTACTTGGAAGCCAAGACAAACCGCAAAGTTGCGGTCGTATTCGCGGAAGCATTGAGTAAAGCGTTGAAGGATACCGGCGGACGCGCCGACCTTATTGTCGGCAAGGATTCTGTCGTTCGCTCCGATGGCAAAAAGGCCAACCTCGAGACGACAGCCGTCGCTTCGTTGACTGGCAAAGACGGCAAGACGACCCAAAATGGACTTATCGTCGTTCGCAGCGACGATCCTGCGAAAACGATAAAAGACCTTGCTGGGTATCGCATCTTCTTGGGCCCAGCTGATTGCACTGAAAAACATCAAGCTGCAATTCAGTTGTTGGACTTTCACAAAGTCGCGTTGCCGAAGAAATTTGAAATCGATAACGCTTGTAGCGACGGCGCGGGTAAGGTTGTCGAGCTCGGTGCGAAAACTCGTTCGGCTGCGGTCATCTCCAGTTATGCCGCTCCGCTGTTGGAAGGGTGCGGTACGATCAAGAAAGGCGATCTTCGTGTCTTGGGGAAAACCAAACCCGTCCCGTTCGTAACTGTCTTCGCCACAAACCATCTCGACGAAAAGACGCGAGCCAAAGTCGAAGAGGCTCTTTTCTCCAGCATTACCGAGCCGGATTTGTTGATCGCCATGGAATCGCTGCTCGGATTTGTTCCGATTGTGGAATCGGACGTGGAAACAGACAATGCAAAAAAAAAATAGACAAGTCGCAGACTAAATCCGATCGTTCCCCTGGACAACATTACGTCCAGGCGGAACGCAAATCGGTTTGGAACGGCTGGCGTGGACCCAATCGCGACGGACGTTGTGCCACTCTGCCGGCAACACTCGCTCCCAAACCCACCGTCGTTTGGGAAGCACTCTTTACGGCCTCCACTTTAGGAGGTGTCGCTGCCAATGAAAAATACGTGGTTCTAGGTGGTCGCGATCTGTTAAATGAAGGCGATTCGTTTCAAGGCTACGACGCCGAATTGGGGCTGCCGCTGTGGTTTGTTGAATATCCAGCAAACGGACGATTGGACTACGGCAACTCTCCTCGCTCCACTCCACTCATTCATGGCGAAAATGCCTACCTTTGCGGCGCTTTCGGCGATGTTCATTGTGTAAAGCTGGAAACGGGTGAAACCGTTTGGAAGACGAAACTGTCTCAATTCGGCGACCCTGGTGAACTTCCCTGGGGTTATTGCGCTTCGCCGCTGATCGTCGACGAGAAACTAATTCTCAATCCGGGCGGGAAAGACGCGTCGCTTATTGCTCTCGATGCGAAAAGCGGGGAACTAAAGTGGCAGTCGAAAGGCGAGGCTCCCGGCTACGGCTCTTTCATCGCTGCAGAATTCGGTGGCGTGTTGCAAATCGTCGGCCACGATCAACTGTCGCTGGGAGGCTGGGACGTCAAAACTGGCAAACGTCTGTGGAAAGTAATTCCCGAAGAAGACGGTGATTTTAATGTCCCCACTCCCATGCAGTACCAAGGCAAGCTACTCGTTTGCACGGAAAACAATGGCGCAAGACTGTTTCAGTTCAAAGCCCGTGGATTGATTGATCCGAAACCTATTGCTCGCAATGACCACCTTACTCCGGATATGAGTTCGCCAGTCATCGTTGGCGATCGAGTTTTCTGCGTCAACAAATTGTTGTTCTGCCTCGACCTCAAAAACGAGCTGAAAACCGCCTGGCGTGGACGCGATACCGCACTATCCGGATATGGCGCCATAATCGCGGATGAAAATAGATTACTTGTTGTTGGAAAAGGAGAGCTCCTTTTAGTCGACGCGAAGGCAGAAAAGTTGTCGATTGTGTCGCGCCAGCAGGTTTTTGACGACGGTGCCGAAGTTTTCTCTCATCCCGCCATTGTGGGGGATAGACTGTATATTCGAGGCGAAAACACCCTTCGGTGTCTTAAGCTCAAATAGCCCATACGTAGGGTGTTTGGTATCTGAACGCCCGATTTTCACACCCTCATTCGTCGATTATTTACCATCGGATTTGTGGTGTTTCAGGACTCCGCGAAAACGGTGTATTGTGGTGTAAGTCGTTTGTTTGTCTTGTCTTATGCGGTTTCTGGTGCCGGCGGTGCCCAGTGTGCTGGAGAGTGGCAACAGGACGTCGTCTCGGTCGTTTCTTTTGAGTGGAACTTGCTTTAGGGAAATGGCGTCTAACCTGCACAACCGCTGTGAGTTGGCTTAGGGTGGTTGGCCAGACGAGCTGGCATGTTGCCGGCATGCAGGGCGAATAATTGCTAGAACCCCTGCAATCGATACAATCAGAGAAATAGTTAAGATGTTTCTTTGAAAGAGTTTAACGCGGATAAGGAGACGGTTTCGCTTCGTTGCAATGGAAATGGCTCCAATTATAATCCCATGATGGGGGTCCCGGACCAGGGTCCGGTTTCGTGACCTCAATTTCCTAAGTTAACGCATTCTAAGGCTTTGAGTCGACGCTTTTGGGCTTCGATTTCGGGATCAAAGATTGCGGTTTACGCACCGAGTAATCGCTTCCTTCACCGAAAAAGTTGGAACTAGACGAGGGGTTGGTACATGACCATCCGACGTTCGCGCAAGTCCTCTGCGGAAAATATAAAGATGCGAAAACGACGCCAAATGTTGCGACGAGCTCAACAGCGCGCGTCACAGTTGGAACGCTTGGAAGATCGACAACTGCTGGCCATTGGCCCGCTGTTGGGCGGTATCTTAGCTAACGACGGTGCGCTGCTAACTAATGGGCAAGTACGCGATACAGCACCACACGACCTGACCTTCCGTTTTCAGGATGGTCAGACGATCGACGCCGCGACGCTCGACGCCATTCAGATAACTCGAGCTGGTGGCGACAACCAGTTTGATTCGTCTTCGGCGGTTAGCGATCTCGGCAGCGACGGAGCGGTTGTGCTTCAGTTGAACGCAGTCAACCCTGGTCCCAACGGCAACGTGATATCGCTATCGGTGACCCGTTCGGATCACGGCGACGGGAGTGCCTCGACAGTAGTTGTCGACGGCAATTCGGTCAGCGTCGACTTGAACATCAACGCAAACGGTTCCGCGACGGCGACCGATTTGCTCGCCGCCATCAACGGCAACGCCGAAGCTTCCGCGTTGCTGTCGGCTTCGATCGTTGGCGGAAACCCGTCGGAAGATCTCACCTTCTTCCCGAACACCACTGTGAATTTGGGCGGTTACAACCAAGCTACAGCGACGAGTGATTTCAACTCGCTTTCGCCGTTGTTGGTCGAATTCACCGCCGTTGCATTGGGACCCGCGGGCAATGGAGTTTCGATTGTCGTGACCGGATCGGATCACGGCGATGGTAGTTTGCCTACAGTCGACGTCAGCGATTCGCAGATTTCGGTCGACCTCAATACAAATCCAATCGCTTTGTCGACGGCCCAAGATGTCCTGACAGCCTTGGCTGGAAACAACGAAGCCAGCGCTTTGGTAACTGCTGCGATTCGAGTTGGATCGGGCACGGCAGATGTTGCTTCGCCCACGATTAACTACTCGCCAATCACGTTGGGCGGAGCCAACGATGTGACTGTCGAGCCCGGTTTCATTGGATTGGGTGATTCGCCCAACGAAATCGTTGTACGCTTTGCCGAGACATTGCCGGACGATCACTATGCGATCAGCATTTTGGGCACGGGCTTTGGTGCGCTTCGCAACATGGATGGTGTTGCGATCGGCGACCGAACTGACGATTTCGTCGACGATGGTTCTGATTTCAACACAGCTTTTGAATTGGACCTGGGTGCTCAAATCATCTCGGTAGTTCCCCAGCCAATGGAGCGATTGCCCAACGGCAGTCTGTTGCAGCACCGCGACCGAATCGATGT
>Ga0115002_10002850_pt1 | contig 22117 bp, 39 predicted proteins | sample ArcticOcean_MG_C_8_FD_89576 | JGI IMG/M metagenome (GOLD analysis project Ga0115002, IMG submission 89576) | Marine microbial communities from western Arctic Ocean - ArcticOcean_MG_CB11_86 | ecosystem: Environmental > Aquatic > Marine > Oceanic | place: Arctic Ocean: Canada Basin | collected... | reverse complement strand
TCACCAGTAGCAATAGCTTTACTTGACGATAAAGTCGCATAAGCCATTAAGTTACCTGACGATACCGCATCAAACACACCAACGTGAGTTACTGTTCCCCATGAACCTGTTGCTGTAGGAAATTCAATAGCCGCATCATTAGATGTTGTTGCACCTGACGTTGCAAAGTCAACTGTTTGTCTTGCATAAGCACTACCTGACAACTCAGTACCTCCACCAGCTTCTCCCGGTGCGGCTGTAAACAATCCTAAGTAATGCTGAGAAGGTGCTGTGTAAGCCGCTCCAGCAAATACGTGGTCTAAAATTTCCGTTTCTAAAAAGTTTGTAAAACTCATACTAATCCCCTCACTTTAAGTGTTAACCCTGAACCGCTAAACATAGCATCCTCAGAGACTTGGTTTAAACGCTGTACTGCCGCAGAATACATCTGCGCCCATATAGCTACTCGTGCATCTTCCGCTAGATACGGTGCTGAATGTAATAACGCTCCATAGAGGTATACATCAGGCGCTTCTAGTAAGAGCCAGTTATCTGTGTTGGTTATTAACGAAGGTATCTTCTGATAATAAAGCAACTCAAAATCTGTGTCGTTTGATGGCGTTGGGTATAACTGAAACTGCCCATTCGCGTGTGTATACATTCTTGGTGTGCCGGCGGCATTCTCTTGCGCTTCGCGTTTATCTGCCATTGAATCTCTAGACACTAGGTTAACTACTGAAGTTCCTGTGCCTGTTAAATGTAATCTAATTGTTTCTACCCAATCTGCTGGTATCTGCATGTATTCATCTGCGGCTGATTGTTGTCCACTTGAACGTGCTTCCATCTTCCAATGACGTATGTCTCTGTTAATCTGAGCTTCTGCTAATGCAACAAAGTCAGGTATGACAGACGTAAGGTCATCTCTGTTTAAGAAGTCAGCAATAGAAGCTTTGAGTCCTGTGTAATTAGTTAGAGCCATATAGTCTCCTTATCTAGTAAAAAAGTCATAAGCTTCATCTTGTACTTGAAAGCCACTTAATGGTGCGTCTGTAATTCCTAAAGCAAAAATTCTTTTTTCGTCTTCAGTCATGTTAGCCATTATTTCATCTACGTTTGATTTTTCTATGCTAGTAAGATTGTTATATTGGTTATTAAATTTGTCAGGGTCAACTGCTACAGCATCTAAGTTAGGCATACCAGTACCAGCAAAACTATTCTTTAAGAATTCTGATTCCGCTATTGCACCTTCTCTTGCGGCTGGAGTATCAAAACCTCTAACACCAGCACCTAATTCACTATCACTTAAAAAACCAAGGTTACTAGAATCTATATTCTGTAAAGCTCTCATTTTATCTAATCCACCTAATGCTGGAGCGCTATCTATGTAAGACATCTTAGTATCGTAGTCAGCTTGTGTAGCGTTGGTGTTTTTATAGTTAGTAGCTAAATCCATTACGCCATTATCAGAATCAAATGCTAATTCTTCACGTTTTGCTGGAGTATCTACACCTCTAGAACCCACAGACCCATCCATTACACCGCTTCTATCCATGCCAGCATATTGTCCTTTTAACATCTCTAGTATTTGTTGGTACGTTAAATCGCCCATGATGTCTCCTGTCTAATTAAGCGTAAGTATATCATCTCTTTTATATGTTATCAATTAATCTAGTAATCCCTTTTTCTCTAAAGCCATTAACCTTTCATGTGTCAGTAAACCAATAGGAGGACTTTGCATTGTTAACTTTCTCATATCAGCATCAGTCATGTTAGCGGCTGTCATAGGAGAACCATCTGCTTTTGTATTGTCTACTAAATCTAAGATACTAAGCTCACGTTGTTTAGGATTTAATATTCCAACACCGCCTCCCATTAACGTTTCATCGTAAGATGAATGACTTCTTTTACCAGCTACACTATTTTGCATATCCATAACTCCAACAGTTTGCAATGTGCCTTGTTTTTTATTTAATTGTCTAGGGTCTGCATTAGCTAGTCTTGCTGTAGGATATGATAAGACTCCATTAGCATCTCCTTTAACTAACTTACCACTTGTATCTCTAAAGTTTACATCAATGATACGTGCTATCTCTTTTCGCTCACTACCTGTAGTTCCTTCTAATGGATTATCAGATTTAGAACCTTTCCATTCCTTGTTAATTTGACGTATATAAAACTGACCTTTTGAATTTTTAACACTCTCTTTTGATGTAGTTTTTATAAGGTCATCTAATACTTTAAGTTGTTTTGCGTCTAATCCGTTTATAGCAGAGTTAAGCATTGTTTTGGTAAGTTGTTGACTAAAATCCATACCTGTTGGTGACATACTAAAAGGCATTAACAATGGGTCTTTCTTATACAACTGTTTAGCTTCTCCAGCTTGTTTAACTATTTTGTTTACTGCATCTGTTGCTGACGCCCACAAATAACCTCTGTCAACGTTCTCTTCAATAAACGGATAATCACTACCAGCTTCTCTCTTTACACCTTTGCCATCTACACCAATAATACTATGTCCGTTTACACTAGTCATTATGTCACCACCGGCTGTATTGTCAACCATAGTTCCTACAATTGGATAGCCTTCTAAATCTCTTATGTCTAATTCAGGAGTATATATCAAACTGTTATCCATAGTTTCTATCTGAACATCCATGAGTCCTTGATTAATTTTGTCTTTGTCTGATTTCCTAGTAGCAAACCGGTCATCTATAGTCTCACCAAGTGTAGAGCCAATAGTTATTCTGTCACCTGTGTTTTTAGTTATGTCTATGTCTTGTCTTTTTAATACTTTAGTAATGTCAGAGTTGTATAAGACATAGTTAGAGGCTCGTGGGTCAGGTTTGCCAGCATACTTAGCGGCAGAGTTACCAAGCTCATCTAAGAATTTCATACCCGGTACGCCATTGTCATTTAGATAAGCAGACGCCGCTCGTTCAGCACCAAAACCACCTACTTCATCAGCAAATTGTTCTGTTAACGATTCATAAAAGTCTTTACCAGTTGATGTGTCACTCATGTTATTCTTTCGCATTAAGTCTTGCACTATGTCAGGTTGTTTTGTTAAAGGCAACTCTCTACGAATCATAGACGCTACAGCTTCATCACTTAAATCTATTTCATACAATTGGTTTAAGGCAGTATCAAACTCAAGCTCTACATCAGATAAGATTTTGTTAGCCTGTGCCATACCTTCCGGATTACCTTCTAAGTCTTTCATTATCTCTTTTCTAATTGTGTCAGGATAAACACCATACGATAAGTCATCCCATATTCTAGTTTCAATTGGATTGTTACTTTTCATTTCAGACATTAGTTTTGCATTTTTCATCATGTCATTGTCATGTCTTGCAAATCTTTTACCTGTGTCTTTGTTCTCTGCAACATATAACCCATGACCTTGAACCTTAGTGCCTGAGTTACTACCAACCTTGTCCATGTCTAATTTAGTATATCTAGCACCTGTGTTTGTGCCTTGGTAAGTAATGACTGGTATCTTGCTTTCACCTAACTTAGCCAAGCCGGGATTAAGATTTGATTTCAACACACCTGACATGATTGAATCCATAGGGTCTTCACCTAGTAGACTAACTAATGTATTTCTAACTGCTGGTTTAAGTGCTGGGTTTTTAGCAAGTTGAGCTAACTTTGCCGCACCTACTCCACCACCAAGCAAGATAGACAATACTATATCAGGGTTATTTGCAACTCCATTAGTAAAGCTATCGAAATCTTCAAACAAGTCTTTAATTGTGCCACCAAATGCATCAGCTACTGCACGTTGTTCTTCACCAATTGTTTCTGCTCCGAATGCGTTAAGCACACCACCGGTTGTTAAATCAATTGCACCCTTTATCATATGTTCAGGTGTAGAAATTACATTTGCAGTTTCATCCATCACACCAGCCAATGCTGTTGGCATTCTTTCAAAGAAACGTTCTACTTTGTTTGGATTGGTTGATGGTTCTTTAAATCTCCAAGCATGTTGTGGTAGTGTGCGTCTTAAAGCTTCTAAGTCTGCTCTAGATTTATCATACTCCGCTTGTCTTTCAGGATTAACAGTAGTAGCAAATTCTAATATTCCACCAGCAAAGTCTGATATACCATCCCATCCAGCAGATAAGGTTTCACTTAAACCATCTTTAAATTCGTCTAACAATCCAGCCATTAAACTATTCCCTGTAAATTTCTTCTAATAGGTTTATCCCAAGACTCATTGTATGGCGTGTATCCAATAGCAAGATACCTCATTGAATCTGCCGCATGTGAACTCCAATCGTGCCTTGGTCTCATTCTCCACGTTTTACCATTGTCATCCCAATCGCGTGAGTAATTTAACAGAGCATCTATCAGCTTCTCACACTTTGTCTCATCAAAGAAACACTTGTCTAACATCTCTCTAACTTTTTGTATGCCATCATCTATTAACAATGAAGGTGCTATCTCTATATCTCTAATGCCTAATGATTCTAATGTCTCGATACGACTCTTACCTGTTCCAAGCTCTCTAACTCTTACGTCATGTGGGAATACATGCTGGTCGTAAACGTATCCTTTATCTTGTAACACCTTAGCGTAATGTTCTAGTCCAGCACCTGAAGCTTCATAGTAATCAATGATGTGAATCTCAGTACCAATAAACTGTGAGAATACGATTGACGTGCTATCTCCAATACCTAAATCCCAGCTTGTGACTACTCCTTTGGCTCTGTCATATCTAACCTTACCAATTCTGTCTTCATCTTTGGCTCTTCTCATCTCTGAGCTGTAGTAACTGCCTTCTGAATATACTAAGAAACCGCCCTCCCAAATATGCTCATACATATCCGGTCTTTTCTCTTTGTCTTCTATTCGTTGGTCATCTAATACTTTTGGAAACCATGGATTGTCTGTGTAATTTAACTGGACTATCTTACAGTTGCTAGGAAAGGATGCTCTAAATCTTTCATGAGTAGCTGAATACTTTGACTCCGGATTCCACGTTACCCATACCTCTGAGCTAAAACCTACAGATTTATCTTCTTCTCGAATACTGGGTAGTAAGACATCCCAAGCTCTACCACTTACATTTTCTGCTTCATCTACCCAAGCTAATAGGATGCGAGACTTTGATTTGATTGAGTCTAGTGAACGTCTAAGACCAGCAAACGTGTATGTAATCCGTCCGTCATGGCTCTTGATGTATTTGTCACCTATCTCATAGTAATCTTCAAGCCAAGGAATTGACCTAATAGCCGCTTTAATTTCTTCTAGGGATGATTCAGTAAGCGAGTTCATAAACTCACGTCCACACAGTATTGTGCCACTAATGCCTGAACTACCCCAACGATAACCAAAGACAGCGCTCATTAATGCAAAGCTTCTTGTCTTACCTGAACCTCTTGAACCATAGCTGGCTCTAATTCTTGCCTCACCTTCAAAGACTGGCACGAGTTTAGGTGGGAGTTCTATCTCTTGTTTAACTACTTCTTCTTCTACTACAGCTACCTTACTCATTAACCTTAGCTACTAATTGAATAATAGTTGGCGGTTTCATAGTCTCGTCACTCGATGTTATATCTGTTTGTGTCTTAGCAACTAAGCCATGATTTGAGCTTAATGCTAGAGTTGCAGTCCTCTCTCTGAACTCTCCACTAAGTGAGCCATTCATAAGCTTTCTGCCTTGATGTGTCATTAAAGTTCTTACGATGTCGGAAAACTCAGGATATTTTTTCTCCCAATCGTTGACTGTATCCCTGTGAATGCCTAGTTCTAAAGCCAATCCATCAATCATAGGTATTTGGTCACCGTACTTAATATAGTTAATTATGTAGTGTTCAGCCTTCTCTAGTATTGTGGCATTATATTTACTTGGTCTAGCCATTTAGTTTGTCTCCTCTCGGAAAATTAGCACCAGTTGTGCCATACAATCCAACTGTCCTTGCTATATGTTTATCTATATCTTTTATTGAATCACCTGTCATCTCAGAGCAATACTCAAGCAAGGCAATATACAAATAAGGTAATACAGTTGTGTCTGATATTTCCATTTCTGTTTCGCCGTCTATGTCAAATTCATTGCCATCTATGTCAAATTTATTATCCAACTAACTCTCTCCAATTATCAGGAAGATTAAGTGTGATTACTAAATCATTCTCAACCCAAGCTATAACATCATCTAAAAAAATAGACATCTCTTTTGTATTAAGTTCTGTTGTCGATTTTAACACCAGTCTTTGCTTCTTAGCAACTTCTTCAATTCTAGTCTCAAGAAATTCTGACTGGCAATGTACCTTTATAGCATCTTTAGTGTTACCAGTCTCCATTCTTATTTGGTCTACAATACTGTGATACAATTTATTTTGTTGTAAGCTCCGGGTCATCTTGTGTGCTTTAATAGTTATGACAGCTTCATCTTCACTAGTATTCTTAAAGAAACTTCTAGTCATGCCCTCTACTATATCAGCTTTAGGTTTGTCTCTCTTTAATATTCTAGTTAATGTCTCATTCATACGTTTGCCTTAAATTAATGGTAGTTTCTTTACAGGTCAGCTACCAAACCCCCGACTCCCTCGCCTTTCTATCGCATATTAGACTCGAAAGGGGAAGATTGCGCTCACTCATAATTTAAAATTTTGTAAGAATAAGGTAATAATAAATCCTCTTTAATTAGATACGCATCTTTTGCCTCAGTATCCCCATTACCAACAAACGTCTTAAATTGTAAGTTGTTTTCTATGATGCAATCTTTAATTCTATCTCTTGCTATAAAAATATATTTAGTATGTGTAACAAAAACCCATGTCTCAGCCTGACTCGTTATTAACGCTGAAGGCTTACCATACATTGCAATCTCTACAACTAAATTTCCTGTGTACTTACTCTTAAAATCTTTCTTAACCTCATAACGTTTGTGTATCTCCGGTACGTATATATCCATTTCTTTACAGTAACCCGGAATGATAACAGCACTAGGATATTGGGTCTGTAATAACTTTAGAACATCTTGTTCTGCATTGTGTCCGTCTTCTAAATCCTCCTTAAAAGTATTCATTTAGTCAAAAGGAGTTCTAGGTGGTGAAGCTGACTCGGAATAATACTCATCAACCAATAAAGACCTGACTAACTGTCTCTTGGTTCTAGTTATAGCAAACTGAGCCATCTCTTTAATAAAGTGCGGCTTGTAGTATGGATGGTCTAATGTGTCATACAGCGCATGACATGCATGACAACCGTAAAAACCTATGTCATTACCATGACTATCTTTAGCTTTAATTCCAACACCTGAAACGTTTTCATGACAGAATACCACGTTCTCATTATTAACACCTGAGTCACAGACATCAGAGCGAAAGGTACATGCTTTGTGACGAGCTGATTTAGTTATTGCGTTTTGTTTCATTAAATCCCCAATCTATTAATTGTCCAATGACATCTGCTACACAATATACCACAGCAGTATCTGAGCCAGCATCCTCTAACTTTTCAATCATAATTTTTTGATTATCTGTCAACCTTCCAGCCGGGTTGCTATCAGTTTTTGGTCTCTTGACTTCTAAAAAAAATGCAATTCCTGACATGAGAAGACAGAGGTCGGGGATGCCACTTTTCACCCCTTCTGCTCTAAACTTACCAGCTTCAGATTTACTGCGCTTACCACCATTCGGAATAGCAAAATAAAAAATCTTCCGCATATCTAAATACTCACAGATAGCTTTTTGAACTAGGTGTTCATCATTTTTCATTAGCTTTTTTCTCGTTAACTCTATCTATAATCATAGTAAATTTAAGTTGGTCACACAATGCAATAATTTGGTCTTCAAGTTCACCCTTTAATTTTCTGTCTTCAATCTTACTTAGCAATGACATTAAAGAATGAATAGTCTCAGCTACCTCATCCTTCGACATTTCTTTGAAGGTTTTCTTCAGCTCCTAAATAATTTGAGACTCCATAAATTGCCCAATGTAGTTGTTGTTTGTTTGCGGCAATACGATGGGTTAAACCGGACAGAGAACATCCAAGTAAAGTAGCACATTCTTTCTGTGTAATACCTAACCTTTTAATTTCTGCTGGGATTGAATGATAATAGATTGCTTTCTTCATAAGAATAGTATATTGAAAAAGATTTAATTATATCATCTTAGATAACTATGTTTAGTTTGTTTAACTTTTAGTTTCGCTTTCAGCGACTTACTTCCGTAAAGCAGAGGGATAAATCCCTTTTTTTTAAAGCTCTTAACTTATCGGGTAATTCCTGAACTGGGAGTTTCGGTGCGAAGAAATCCCTAGAGTAGCCTAAACTAAACTAGAGATTGTCATCGGTATAAGTCCTTCACAGTATTATCCGTATGCCTGAAACCATTACAACTAATCAGGTCAGAGTCATCGCTACCTTGTAATAGGTACTCAGCCTTCTGCACTCTGCGCTTAGATTTCTTAGCCTCCGAGGTGGTTACCAACATAAAGGTTCTTATCTAAACATCAATCAACAGCTTCTTGGAACACATAGCTGAATCTCTTTTTTTTACTGTAGTGAGTGAAACCGAAGTCAGACATATCTACAGTCGTATCCTGATAGTTGCCTTCTGAACTGAAAATGGTATAATCTTTCATAGAACGGTAGCCAAACATACCAGTTTAGAAAATGCTTAGAGCTTCAATCACTCTAGGCATTTTTGCTATCTAATCTCTTAAATAACTCTAAACCAAGAACACAAATCATACCCGTAGATTAAATCTAGGTCAAACTATTTCAATTTATTTTTCTATTTAATTACACAGAACGTATCTAATCTGATATAATGACTACGTCATTGAGAAACAAATGGCACTTTTAACTTAATAGGAGATACACAGATGGAATTAGTAAATGAATATAACGTAGTAGAAGAGAGAGTTTTATTTACTGGTGGTGACGCAATGTTAGTACCAACACACAAAGCTATTGTAAATGACGATGGCACTCCAATCGCAGTAGTAGGCAAGAACTATAACCTAGTTCAGAATGCTGACATCATGCCTCAGTTTCACGAAGTTATCTTAGCTTCTGATTTAGACAGGACTGACATGACTAAAGACATCCAACAGTCTCACATGGGTGCTAAGACTATTGTTACTTATACTTTCCCAGCTCACAGGATTGAGATTGACACAGGTGACTTTGTTGACCTTAAAATTATGGTGCTTAACTCTTACGATGGCTCTTGGAAGTTTATGTCTATGGTAGGAGCTGTTAGACTTGCTTGTATGAACGGTCAAGTAATTGCTGATGCATTCTCTGAGTATAGTGCTAAACACACAAGAAGCTTAGACGTTGACGTTGCAGTTGCTAAACTTGAGACAGCTCTTATAGTCTATACAAAAAATACTGAGCTTTGGAAAAAATACCCACAGTCTCCAGTTACTAATGCAGAAGCTACTAAGATTTTTCAGAGAGTTGCTGGCAAAAGTGATAGACTTGAGTTACTACTTGAAGAGACTTACCTAAAATATGTTAATGAGATGGGTAAGAATCTTTGGGCAGTCTTTAATACTTTAACTGATTGGTCTAGCCACGCTAAATTTAAGAATGAGGCTAACAAAGTTGCTACTATATACAATCGTGAGGCTAAGGTAAGAAAAGCTATTCCTATGCTTAATGAGTTGCTTGTAGCATAACATCTCCAATAAACGTAAGTAACGTTTCCCCCCGGACTTATTCTCCCGGGGGTTTTTTTTAACTTATTTGTTCTGTTTAATTAAATAAAGCTTGACAAGTACCTCAATTGTGATATAATACTCTCAACAACAACATAACTTTAACTTAAATCTAGGAGATACAATGAAAAATTTAGACCACTACATAGGCGTTAAATGTACTATAAAAACTTTTAATGAAAATACTGATTTAACTCTTGCACCTAAATGGCATAAAAGTCCAATTGAAATTATTGCTTTTTTAGACAACCATGTTGAAGGTGACAAAGACGAAGTTCTTTACAAATATTTAGATGACAGCTATTCATTAGAAGGTCATCACAGTTCAGACAATCGTGATTCTTTTTTTGATGCCGCAGAATTTACTATTGATATTAAGACAGGCGCACTAATTTAATTATCCGGGGGGTAACTCCCCCCAACTACCTAGGAGATACAATGCACACAATTACTTACGATACTAAATACGTTAACAAATATACTAGAGCTGGAGTTGATGGTAAACAAATTATCTGTCCAGTATGTGATAAAAGTTCTACTGTTTATCATTTTTCTTGGTCTGCAATTGAATGTGATGGATGTCATTCAGATGTAGAAAAAAATGCTTGGATAATTAAGGGGAAAAAATAATGTCTACATATTCAATCAACCTTGAAACAATTACTTGGCAAGCTACAGATGCTTTGCTTAAACTTGACGAAACTTTTATAGGTACACCTAGTTATTTAGGTCTTGCATATTTTTGGGCATACGAGTACAGACATTATTTACGAAGTGCTAGTGTTTCCCAATGCAAAAAAGTTCATAAAAAATGGCTTGATGCTGACTTAGATTTTCTTGAAACTTCACAAACTCATTGGGATATTATTGGTGAAGTTCTTAAACAACCTGTGCCTAATTTAACAGAGGAGAATGTATGAATATTACTGACTTATTAGTTAAGCTACTCAATGTAGCAGATTACAGATGGAACGACAAAGAGATGGTCTGTGTATCGCTATGGGGTGATGAAGACAAAGCTGAGACTGAGCGTTCAATATTGCAACAGAATGGCTTAAAACTAAGTGACGTTCGTCACCTTGAAACTCTTGGAATAATGAGTCACATGGTTCTCGATGACATGGCTGTAATAATCAATTTACATTACGATAAAGTTTTAGCTAACACTAATTACTCTGAAGAGTATTTGTTAAACCTAGGTTGACTTTATATATCGTTTATGATATACTCACTTCGTGATTGAATTAATCACATAACTAAATAGGAGAAGTAAATGGAAAATTTTAAACAAGATGATGACTTTCAAACTGAATGGGAATCTAACTTCGATTCTGCTAGAGATAATTGTTTGATTGAGGTTGATAATATTCTTATGGAGGTTGAGCATTTAGTTGACGATATTAATCAAACTGTCAATGTACAGGATGTTCTTACACTAGCTGATGCTATCAACAAGGTGGTAAATCTTCGATATTACAGTTTTTATGCTCAAGTCTATGGCAAGCATCAAGACTATGAAGAAACCTTTGACTATGACTTTACAGCGCAGATTAAAGATGTGCTACAAGATGAACTTTCTTTTGAACTAAAACTAGGAGCGAAATAATGGCTGACATTAATGGAGTAGAAAGAACTTACGCTAACAAAGACCACTATGATTTTGAAGGTGGTGAATACATTGAAACAGAAATCTTAGAAGCTATGCAAATTAAGGAGAATAATATCAGTAACCAAAAAGAACAGGTCTTATCTTACCTTAGGACTAAAGGAAGTATTACACATCGTGAAGCTGAAGACACATACAGCATCACAAGAATAGCGGCTGTGATATTTGATTTAAAAAAATTAGGTCATCAGTTTGTTGAGCCTACTCAAATAATAAAAGGCACTAACAAATTTGGTACACCATGTACTTGGGCAAAGTATCAATATCTTGGTACGAAAAATATGGATAAAAGACTTGACAAGGAGATTATATAATGGCAACAGTTAAAACAACTAAGGTACAAGGCGGAGCAGATTATGCCATGGTGGTTAATCGTGTTCATAAGTTTAAAGAGATGTACGAGAATGGACAAATTCTTACTGAGATAGTAACAAACAAAGATGGGCAAGTAATTTTTAAAGCTCATGCTGTTGTTGATGGAGTTATTAGAGGTACTGGTCATGCAAAAGAAGACATGGGTTCTAGTAACATCAACAGCACGTCTCATGTAGAATGCGCGGAGACTTCCGCAATAGGAAGGGCGCTGGCGTTTGGTATTGGTTTAATGCCAAGCGGTCAAATTGCCTCGTATGAGGAGGTTGAGAACGCTAAATTGCAACAGTCACACATTGCTGTACATGAATTAACTATGGCATCAGCAGTAGCGTACATATCTCAAGCTTTATCAATGGCTATTGAAGAAGCAGATGAAGAAGGAATATTAGAAGTGCTTACTAATTTTAAAGGTAACGTACCTCTCAAGTCTGCTGTATGGAAAGAACTACGGTCTGATGAATCTGCATATATGACTGAACGTGCGGTTAAAATAGCTGATGAAGCTAAGACTAAGAAAGAGGATAAGCTTGAACGTATTGTAAAATTTGCCACAGCAGAAGCGCAAAAGAACTCAGAGGTGTAGCACCTATGCTGAAGTCGGGGTGTCCTAGCCTCGTAAAGTTAAAACAAACGCTACCGATTGGTTACCGTTAAGTAACCACCTAATTTAATATAAGGAGATGTAATGGTAAATAAAGTAATATTGATTGGTAACCTAACCAAGCCAGCAGAAATTAAAAACACGTCAAGTGGCGGAGTAGTAGCTCTGTTAAATTTAGCAACAAATGAATCTTGGGTAGATAAAAATTCCGGAGAAAAAAAGACCTTGGCTCAATACCATCGTATAACAATTTTTAATAAGCTTGCGGAAGTTGTACAAAAATTAGACCTTGATACAGGTACGCAATTGTACATAGAAGGACAGCTAACTCACCGAAGTTATGATGCACCAAACGGTGAAAAGAAATACGTGACTGAGGTAAAGCTTTCCGGCTTTGGTTCTGAGTTAAAGATTTTATCTAAGAAAGCTAACACGCAAGCTCCAGCTCAACAAATTGCTGATGCTCCAGCTTCTATTACCCCGGTTGCTACTGAGGAGTTTGACGATGACATCCCATTTTAAAATATTTGCATTTTTAATTGTGTTGCCATATGTTGCAATATCATTAACAATGTCCGGCTGTAGTGCATTACAAGAAAAGCATGATTCATTGTTAATACCACCTGATGTTATAGGTGATGACCAATTAATCTGCTCAAGCGAAAACATGACGTTATGTTCAGGTTTTCTTACCCAAAAAGATATAGATAAGGAGAAGTAATATGAGTAACAAATACAAACCATTTTGGAGTCGCAGTATGAATGTTGACTTCATTACTGAAAACTTTTCTAAGGTTCAATTAGAGAAAAAAGCTAGAAGGCATGGCATTGAACTGGACAAAAGAAAATCAATGAAAAATCTTATAGAGGAATGTTATGACGTACTTGCTTGAGACTACAGTACCTCTCTTGGCGTTGATTGGCACAGGACTTGTTAGTTCAGGTCTTGTGCTACTCTTAATGACACTAGGTATGCCTGATGAAAAATAAATTCTCAGACAAAGACTTAATGGCGTTCGCTGATGGTGAGTTAAAAAGTGGTAAAAAATCAATGGATATTTTAAGTTGCTTAGTTGATAAGACACCTGAATCTGAAGCGATTAAGAAAAGATTAAAAGTGTTTACTTCAACTCGCAATGCATTAATTAACAGTTTAATTGGAGAAAAGAAATGAAATCATTAATAACAACCGCTAAGATAATTAAACATATATGTATTTGGGTTATTACGGGTTCAGCGCTATTCATAGCTTTATGGTTCTCTCAGTACGAGCAGTACATACAATAATGGGTAAGCGAAGAACCCTGACGTATGAGTTATCTGACGGAACGATAGTTACTGCACGTGAGGTTGCACAAGCATTAGGCGTAACCGAATCAGCCGCTAGGAATCGTTTAAAAAGACACAAGGATAGAGCTAAAGTATTTGAACCGTACAACAGAGCAAAAGGCGGCAAGCCTAGAGGAAGACAACCTAAAGCAGAAAAATTGTTACCTTACGAAGACGAAATGTTAAAGTTAGCGTTAAAGTCTATTTAATCAAACAAAATGATTTTCTATCGTACAAAAATAATTTTCTATCGTACAAATTTTTTATTTAGCATTCCATTTGACATTGCGTTTGCGGTGTCCGTTCCAAGCTAACCAGCCACCTAATCTAAGTGCGTAGTACGCTAGGTAATTAATCAGTTTAAATCCGTTAACATCTACACAAATGTCTCTAAAGAGCATATCTGCCCATTTTTGAGTCTTTTTGTCTGTAGCACCCTTCTTGCCACCTAACTTGAGAACTTCAAATTTATACACATAGTCGTGTACGAGACCACCACTCAAGAGGACTCCCATAGGTGAGAGCCAACTTCTTAATGGTTTAGGTACTGAAGCGCCATCAAAGATAAATCCTTTTGGAATAAGGTAGTACGTTGGATGCGTGTTGCCATCATGGGTTATGTGAAATTTCCAATCTTTAGTAATCTCCCAAGTTCGAGTCTTAGTAAGCCATAAGATAATTCCGCCAACAAAGCCTTTGGATTTAGTCTCCATAGGTACTGGCATCATGTGTGGCATCTCTTGGTATTCAATTTTTACTGACATATTGTCTCCTTATTTGCCTTTGGCAAGTTGCGCTCCAAAATAGAACTCGATTATCATTGTTGCCCATCCAAATAGTTCATCCATCTTAACTACTGAACCAGCTTGTACAGTTACATACTCTACTACGTCAGGGGTAATTTGAAACATACCTAAAAAGTTATAACCTTCTTTAGTTGTTGGTATAACCATTTCAGCATTAAAGACTACAGGTGCTACCTGAGTAAAGATAACTAACGCTAATATTACAAGAATGATTATGCGCCTGTTCCAAGCCGCCATAGGGGATTCTTTGTCTGCCGCCGCTCTTGCTTGATTGATAGAATCATTGCGAGCTTGCATGTTCTCTATCATTAGCTTCTGTTGTTCTTGAGCCGCTTGACTCTTTAAGGCAAATAACTTACCAAGAAAACCTAAAGCTATTGGAGCTATGTTTGCTAAAAAACTAATCATATAACCCTCATAATTAATTCAGCAATACCAAAATCACTAGCGACCATTACTGCAAAACCAATTAATAAACCTTTACCCATTGACATAAATTTGAGGTTCATGTTTTTAATCTCTCTGACATCTTTATATAGGTCAGATATCTGTCTATCCTGTTTATCCAGTTGCATCTGCATTCTTTCTTGAATTGTCATCAATACTTCCTATGTTATCAGTTGTTTAATGGATTGTCTAATGACTGTTGTATTCGCTTCATTAACTTTTCTTCTGTAGCATCGAGCTGTATGTCAAATTTGTCTAACTTATTATCCATGTTAGTTATACGTACATCTATAGATTGAAGTTTAGTATCTATTCTGTTTTCAAGATTATAACTACTGTCACGAAGTCGAGATAGGTCTTCTTTTAATTCTATTTTAATAGCTGAAGCTACCTCTTCTACTCGGAGTACGTCAGCAGAGGTCTTTTTCATTTGAGAGCTTATAGCTCCAAGGTCTAAAGAAGCTAGAGACTCAACCTTTTGGTACATTAAAAAACCGCCATACATTGTGCCTACTAGCGTTGAGATTAAAGCTAACAACCCCATAATGCTAGTACCACTAAGTTTTAAACCTCCAACCTTAACTTTTTTGCTAGATAGTCCTTCTATCTCTGCTACCTTGTCACCTAAATCAGTTGTCAAATCCGTCTCCTTGTTGCATAGATTTTAACAGTTCTATTTCTTGGCGCAACTTTTCAACTTCTAGCCTACGTCTTTGCAGTTCAAGTTGATAAAGCGTATTACAATTAATTCGTTCTTTTGGTGCATCTAAAGGGATTATTAACCTAGCATATAAGCCTAAATCTTTGGTCTGTGGATTGTTTTTGTCTTCTGTACTAAACAAAGAAGTAGCATTATTAATTATTCCAGTTAAGCCTAATTCAAAATTTGTTGAACCGCCAATAGAATTGGAGCAGTCTAAGTCACCAGCTTTAATACTGTCAACGCCAAAACTAGAACCACTACTCGGTAATTGTAAATTTAGTGAGGTACTGTTAGCTATCGTTTGTGTACTTAACATAACTAACAGCAACCACTTTATTGAAATTTTGAGCATATTCTAGTAGCTACCAAGGTCTTACTCATATCATTACTCCTTAATTTAGACAATGAACAAACGTACTTAGCATCCTTAATGTTACTTTCTCTGATGTAAACATCAAACTTTACTTCTTTTAAGTATCCTAAAGGTACAATTTTGTAAGCTGTAACAAAAGGTATTGGTGTTTCTAAGTCTTCTTTAAACACTCCTATCTCGTAATACTCTACATTAGGTCTTGAGTTCCATAACCTAATTTGTGTCTTCTTAATTCCATCTACTCCACTAACTGACCACTTAGGATAAGTTGGTGTTTGCTCATGACTATGTACTGCGTAATTAAACAGTAATAAACATAATGCTATTGAGCAACGCATTCAGCTAATACTACTGCTTTGTATGCACCGCCCGGAAAAGCTCTGTTGCCACCATATACAGCTATTGACGTTGATTGTAGCCACACACTACCAGCTACTGAAAGTGGGTAAGAACGCATTGCCCCAGTTGAGGTACTTGCCGCCTGATAGCCTGACATTCCAGCATCTCCTGTAGCGTTTACAGATACAGCACCAGTCCACGTTACATTGTCTGACAATGATGGGCTTGAGCTAAAGCTAGTAGGGTAGGTCACTTGAGCGAGGTACGCTGATGCTAAAGTTGTATCAAAACGAATTACAGGTACGCTACCAGCACTAGCTGGGTCAGTCGTTAACGTATAAGCGTTTGGGTTTCCATAAGCGCCCGGTGTAGTAGTTGCTATAGTGCATCTCGATTCAACTGTGCCATCAATATCTGCCGCCATAATTGGACTTGCACTAAGTATAAAGCTAAGTGTTATTAATAGTTTTTTCATTTGTATTGCTCCTCTATCATTTCATTCATTAAATTGTCTTGCCCCAAGCTCCTTAATGCTCTTCTATTATCCACTATAGTACCACCTTGTAAAGTAATAGAATCTTGGTAGTAACTGTCAGGTATTACAGCAACATAATAATTGTTAAGATTGGTAGCCTTATTAATAGCTTGCATAAGTACAGACTGCGATGCTTCGTTGGCTATTGTTAAGGCATTGGTTGTATTAGCTAAAAGAAATTGCATCTCAGAGTCTTCTTCATCTTCTTCTTTGTCTTCCTCTGCTTGTTCTTCTTCAGATAAATCTCTATCTGTTTTTTCTTGTGCTAATTTAACTGCCTCATCTTCTAATGCATCATAGTCAGGAATGTCAGGTATTGGAGGCGGTTTAGGTTTGACATATCCCGGACAGTTAGGGTCGCTTTGTGGGATAAAACAATTATCAAATCGGTAGATGTATTTAACGTCTGCACCTTCAATGCTTCCTGTGCCTTCTTGTTTGAGTCTGCCATCACCAAATACTGCAATCGGTGTATAGGGTAATGCTATTGTTCTTCTTACCTCTAGACCGCCTTCTCGTTGTGACCAATCTTGTTTATCTTGAAACACGTAACCACCACCTACCTTGTCATTCTCTAGTGTGACAACGTAATCATCTGCTTTGTTTTTAATTGGTGTGTACTTGTAAATGACTCCTGATACCTCCATACCACCAACAGCATTAGTGCCAATATAGGTTGGGTTCATTGACCATTCTAAACCATTTAAAGCGGCATTAGGTGTGTAACCAAATGTGTAGGCAAATGTACTAAAAGAATAAGAAAGCAGAAGCAACAGCGCCCATAATCTTAATGGCACTATCCCTCTTTTCAGCAGTCGTTGCTTCATTTTGTTCCTTTGGTAATGGAATTTTATCTGTATGAACTTCCCAAGCTCTAGCGGCTTCATCGCCAATTAAGCCAAGGTATGGACAACTTGTTCCAGCCATTTTCATAGCTTCAAATATAGCTGGGTCTTGACAAAGCAAAGATACACTAGCCACCTTCATACCAGCCGAATAAAGCATTCTTGCCTTCTTTAATAATAAACAATTTGCCTCTGTATATGTAGCTCCTAGGCTCAAGGATAAGATTTGAGTGCCTAAAGCACCACTAGATGAGATAGTACATAGGTCTGAGTTGCTTCCGCCTACATTCGGAGATATGGCGCTTGGCGGTGCAGACTTGACTGTGGTCTCGTTTACGCCATTGCTCGTTACTGTAGACGTTGTGTTTTGGTTGATGGTGCTTTCTTCTGCCATAGCCGCAAAGGATAGTATAAGAAAGCACATTACTATGCCAAAGGCTATTGCGTTATTTATCTTTTTTTGTATCATGTCCAAAGTTGATTTAAATGTTTAATATATTCTGCATTATCTGTACCATACATAGGGTTATGTAGATTATTTTCATTGTTTTCTCTTTCTAATATTCTTAAACTATCGTCAAGATTTCTTTTAGCAACCTCACATCCTTGTTGAATTAACCAAGTAGTCCAGTTCATACTACCTTGAAACGAATAGCTATTTATAGAACACCCAACACTCACATTAGGATTTTTTAATACGTCCATATAATGTTTTTGCCTATCCGAAATCTTTATATAAGAGTTTGCTTCTTGCCAAAAAGGGTCTGTTCTTTTTGTAAGAGTGTAATGTGAACCTACAAAATCAACACTTGATTCAAAGAATTCGCTCATTATGTGATTATATATTTCAACATTTTTATAGTTGTATGAATTTTCTCTAATTTGATGGGTTAATTGATAAATTCCTTCCATAATTAAAGCAATCCCTGTACTTTCTAATGGCTCAATAAACCCTGATGAAAGTCCTATAGACACTACATTTTCATGCCAAAAGTTCTCATTATAAAAAGGCTTCCAATCTAACATCCTCATATCTTCAGGTTTAATACTACCTTTATGATGGTTACTTAGTTGTAACATGGCGTCATCAACGTCTAGTAGGCTTTTATTAAACACATATCCTGTTCCTAGCCTGTCTTGTGTAGGAATTTCCCAAATCCAACCACTTTCTTTTGCTGTGAAATCAGCGTAAGGTTTTATATTTTCGTCTTTGTCTAATCTACCACATACTGCTGTATCGCATATTAAACGATTTTTTAAATTATTTCTAATTGGTTTATTTTTTAATAGTTCTAAAAAACCTGAACAATCAATAAACAAATCACCCTTGACCACATTTCCATTCTTTAAAGTTAGGCTTTTAATATTTCCATTATCACTAACTCTTTCAATTTTTGTCATTTCACTTTGAATGAAATTTACTTTATATTTTAAAGCCTCTTTAATATATGTAACAAGTTTGCCGCAATCAACATGATATGCTTGGTTTGCTTCTACATTTATTTTTTTATGCAATACACACAAATCATAAGACCTTGTACCATATTTTTTGAAATCTAAATTTTGACAGTCCGTCCATAAATCATATTTTGTAATACCACTTAATTTCTCAGTATAATATTTTTTATTTTCTACCCAATAGTTCATAGCAAAAGGATGCCAAATTTCTTTTCCTATTTCGTTCCAATCCCTAAATAAACCACCTGATTTATATGTTGCTGAAATTGGATTAAACCAACTTTCTATAGGTAAATTACAAGCATGAAGAAATTCTTTAAAGTTCAAAAGTGTAGCTTCACCAACTCCAATAGGATTGCCAACCTCTTTGTCAATGATTGTAACTCTACAATCAAGATTATTAGACAAGTAAGCCGCACTTAACCAACCTGATGTTCCACCACCTACAATTACAATATCATTTACTACTCTCATTTAATGCGCCCAAGATACAAAAGAATACCTAGTTCCTTTAAAAACTTCTGAAGCCCCATGTATATACATAAAAAAAGAAGGGAACGTTACAACATCACCAGCTTTTAAATTGTATTCTTTATCTCTAATTGAAAACTTACCACCTTCAAAATCATTATTTAATAATCCTACAAAACTTAACACAGGAGCATGATAATGGTGCTTTACATTAGTGATTGAGGAAGCATCGGCATGGTCTGCCATTTTATCGCCAGTTTCATAACGATTTAACCTCGGAACAGTAAATTGATTAGTTATATCGCCATGCCTTTCGCTTTCATACCCAGTAATAGGTTTAATAATTTCTGAATATCTATCTATTGCTGTACAAATAATAGGACTTATTAAGGCATCTAATTCAGGGTTACAATCTTGAACTGACCAATTGACATGGAAAGTTTCCGGTTTATCAGGAGTGTGCGAAAAAGGATGGTCTTTCCAAAAACTTGAGTTATCCCTGTTTGCTATGTTTAGTATCTCTTTAGATAATTCTGCTGATACTAAGTTTTCAACTGTGACATAGTCAAATAAATTATTCATTTAAGTTTCTTCTTAACTTCGTTTCCAATTAAAGAATTAAATTCTTTTTGTCCTTTAACTGTTTCATTACGCCAAGACTCCATAGCCGCAGTCTGACCTCTATTGGTATTAGCCATTTCAATCTGTAGGGTAGGCATCCAAGTAATAGCACACGTCCACTCATCAATAAGTTTTCCTGTGTTAGGGTCAGTTCCAGCAATCATGGTGTACCACATACACCGAAACATTTTGTTGTCTCGTATCTCTTCGCACTCGCTACCAAGCGGACACGTGTACTCAACTTTTAATTCTTTTTTACCTTTAGCCATAAAAAACCTCCTCCTAGGTTAATTTATTACATCATACGCTTATGGTTTTGGATGTGCCGCCTTAACTGCCGCTATAGCATCTTTCCAAGTAGTTGTACCATTTACAGCATCTTTATACTGTTGGTCTAATTGGTCACCAAGAGAAGCATATTTAGTAGTTGCATCATTTTGTCGTTTGTACCCATATGTAGCTTCTAAAGCTGTTTGAGCAGTTGCCGCATCTGAAGCGGCTGTGTCAGCAGTAGCTTTAGCAGATGTCCATAGGTTTGTAATAGTTGAGTAAGCACTAATATCAGTAATAGCTAAATTATCTGTACCATCATTATATTGAACTTCACCATTTGAACCATCAAATTGTATAGCGTGTATGTTAGAAGCAAGACTTGAACAGTCTATTGGAGTTAGTCCAACCCCATCTACTTTTACAAAACTATCTTCTTTAACTATTGTTAATGTTGTCATTTTATCTCCTTTATGCGTCTTTACTACAAATTATAACATCAATATACCGTGGTGCTTGTATTGTATGTGTGTGCGCTCCAGCCGAACTTGAATTGCCCGGAGTAGTTGAGCCTGTTGCACCCGGAGTTGTTGAACCACCAGCGCCCGGAGTTGTAGCGGCTGTATTTCCGTGAGTATGAGAACCACCACCACCTGTAGCACCAGTATTGGCGTTTTGTGAATAATCGATATTTCCATAGATTGCATGTCCACCAGCACCACCAATAGGTTTATCATAAGAGTGAGTGTGTGAAGGTATTTGAGAAGTTGCAAGTGTCATTGCTGAAGTAGCGTGAACGTGTGAAGCGCCTGTGTGCGTGTGAGCCGCAGATGTGTGAGTATGCGCCGCACCACCGTGAACGTGTCCAGTATGGTTTGAGGTTGTTTCACCAGCAGACATTGCCCAGTCACCACCTGTACCACCACCATTACCTGATACTACCCTTAGTGTTTTATCATTTTGTGATGTAACTTTAGTCCAACCTGTAGGAGCGGCTGATTGAAAGAACACCATGACAGAACCATTAGGTATGTAATCTTCACCTTCAGGCACTTCTGCCCAAGTTAATCCACCGTTGTTACCTGATTGTTTCTGCAAGAAAAAACCATTAGTACCAGCATTTGATATATAAAGATTGTCTTCGTCTACTGATTGACTAGACATATGAGCTAAGTCAATACTTCCATCTACATAAGCCTGAGAGTCCACAGAATTCGCCGCCATCTTAGCTTCCGTTACAGAATCTGAGGCTAGGTGTTCTGCATCAATACTACCTGCCGCATAATGTTCACTATTTATAACATTGTCACCAATCTTAGCTGCTGTTACTGCATCTGCTGCTATCTTAGCTGTTGTTACTGCATTACTTGCTAAGGCTGTAGCATCTACTGAACCAGCTGCATAGTGTTCTGCATCTATACTGTCTGCTGCTATATGTTCTGAATTAATTGCATCGTTAGCAATCTTTGTACCATCAATAATATCTGCCGCTAGGTGAACTCTGTCAATTGAGCCATCAACGTATTGGGCAGAATCCACGGAATTTGCACTCATATGTATTACGTCAATACTTCCATCAACATATTGAGGACTGTCTACACTATTCACACTCATGTGTGATA
>Ga0115002_10002849_pt1 | contig 22123 bp, 23 predicted proteins | sample ArcticOcean_MG_C_8_FD_89576 | JGI IMG/M metagenome (GOLD analysis project Ga0115002, IMG submission 89576) | Marine microbial communities from western Arctic Ocean - ArcticOcean_MG_CB11_86 | ecosystem: Environmental > Aquatic > Marine > Oceanic | place: Arctic Ocean: Canada Basin | collected... | reverse complement strand
TATCTCCCACTTTTAATCTTTTGATCACTTATCCTTCGCTCAGAGGATATCAAATTGCTCATTTGGATTTGTATAGATTGAGTGACCCGAGAGATCTCTGGGAGTTGGGCTGGGAGGATCTGGGAGCTAAAGATCAAATAGTGATTATCGAGTGGCCAGAGAGAGCGGATACTTTTCTTCCTGAGGACAGCTGGGAGGTACAGTTGAGTTTTGTCGAAGGTGAGGAATTTGTCCGGAACCTGGTAATAGAAAAGCATGGAAATCCAGGGTTCCTACCGAGCTTATTGATCTCGGCGTCACGATGAAAAATCATATTTTTCCTTTGTCTTCTAGTGATATCTACTTGGCTTTCGATACTTCCACCGAAGTTGGGTCGGTTTGTATTTGTCAGGATAGAAAGATTTTGAATTCGAGCATTTTTTCGGGGCAAGGAAGACATTCTGCAGATCTATTATCAAAGATTCAGGAGGTCATCGATAAAGAAGAATTAACCATTGCTGATATACAGGGAGTAATCGTAGGTGAAGGACCGGGTTCATTTACGGGCGTCAGGGTGGCTGCAGCAACAGCGAAAGGACTCTGCTATTCATTGGGGGTTCCACTCTGGGCCGTTTCATCTCTCAGGGCAAGTGCAGTTTCCATTGACATGTCTTCAGAGATCTCAATGCATGTCAATCCCGAGAAACAAGTCGCCCCTAGTGACAGCAGGCTGATGATTGACCATTCCTCTCCGAAATGCGTCCTTTTCGATGCTAGAGGGAATAGAGTTTACGCTGCTTGCTACCGGTCGAAAGGTCCTGGAATAACAGAGACAATTTTGGCGCCACATTCAACTACTATTGAGAGTATTTTGCTCGCCTGTGAAGTTTCAACGATTTTTGGGGGAGATGGCGCCCATCGACACTTTGACCAGATTTGTGAGGCTGGCTTTCAGGTGATCACGCATCCTACTGGAAGGCCAACTGCTCAAGCTCTTTGCGAGATTGTCATAGATTCTGGCAATAAATTTCGGGTGGAACATATTCCTGCATGGGAACCTAAATACCTAAGAGTGTCATCAGCAGAGAGACTGAAAAAAAAGAAGGATCCTTAAGCCGATGACCAGTATTTCTGGGGAATGCTTGAAACTAAGCCGGATGGAGTTGCGGGATATTAAAGATGTGGTTTCGATCGAGAAATTGTCATTCGGAAAATCATGGTCTTCACAAATATTTCAGCAAATGTTAGTGAGTCCTAGTGTCGAAGTCTGGGTGGCCACACAAAATGAGTTTTTGTTAGGTTATGCTGTTCTAACTTGTGTAAGAGATGAAGCAGAGTTGACGAATATTGCTGTCAGACAAGGAGAAAGAAACCGAGGAATCGGTTCTACATTGTTATCAAAAGTACTTGCGGTAGCAGTTGGTCGTAACGTTGAAAATATTTTTCTGGAAGTTAGAAGTTCTAATCAAGTAGCAATTTCATTGTATGAACGCTTTGGTTTCCATCTGGCAGGAAAGCGAAAGGGTTACTATAGGAAGCCCACAGAAGATGCTCTGATCCTAAGTAAAGCATTAGAGTAGCGTAGGATTAAAATTCCTAAAGTTAAGATTGTTGTTTTTCTTCCGTTTAGAGATAGATTTATGGGTATGATTTAGAAAATATTTTGTTATTTAGTAGTTCAAGTATACACTTGCAAGTACGGAAGGAAGTCTCATGATGTGGTGAGATTGGATAGGTCCGACCCTACACCTGTAGAGTACTGAGGTTCAGTTGGCCCATTTTGTTTCGCTGTTTTTGTATATAGGATCTTTAATCGTTTGGCTTCGATCCCTAGTGAAAGGGGGTAGGGGCCTAGATCCTTCTGTCGCTTTTGGCCTAGCATCACTTGGTGTTCTAGTTCACGTATATTCCTTGATCGCTTTCACTTCTTCCTATGGTCAGTTGCCTTTAACTGGGATTGGCCCATCTCTTTCGAGCCTGGCCTTGGTCATAGGCTTGGCGCTCTTAGGTACAATTGTTTTTGGGGAAGGCCGCAGGGTAGGGATTGTCGTCATTCCTGTCATAATCCTTCTTGAGACAGTAGCTATAATTTTAGGTGTAAGGCCGTCGTTTGAAGTCTTGGATTTTCAGGGTGCTTGGTTCTCACTGCATGTAATGATGGCATTTGTCGGTTTTGGAGGAATGACGTTATCCTTTGCAGCTAGCTCGCTTTATGTGATCCAACTTGGAGAACTGAACAACAAGAGAATGGGCCGACTGTTTCAGTTCACTCCACCACTGGTAACCTTGGATCGCATCAGTAGAGTTGCGTTGGTGACTGGTTTTGTGGCTTTCACTCTAGCGTTGGCTCTCGGGTGGTTTTGGACTATCAGCTTTAGACAATCTTTAGATCAATTCAATCCGAAGGTGCTGTGGTCAATTATGACGTGGCTTGTGTTTTTAGGAATTTTCTTGACTCGAAATTTTAGTCGAATGAAACCTCAAAGAGGCGCTTGGGCGAGTGTGTTAGGATTTACAGTAGTTGTAATGTCTTATATTGGCTTACGTCTGTTAGTGTCGACGAAGGGATTCTTTTTGTGATACCAGTAGCTGTAGTCGGTGTCAGCCATAAGACAGCACCTGTAAGCGTCAGGGAACGCTTCTCCTTTACTAATGCGGAAGCATTGGTACTTCTGGAATCGTTGCGTGATTATTCTGGTATGACCGAGGGGGTAATATTATCTACTTGTCATAGGACTGAACTTTATGTGTGTCCTGGAATAGACCTGGACTTAATGGATTCCGCTGTTTCTGCTTTAAAACGAAAAGTGGGCGATCTGGTCGGAGGAACAGATCAGTACCTCTACCATTATTCCGGCGCACTAGCCGCAGAACATCTATATAAAGTTACAGCGGGCTTAGAATCATTGGTATTTGGAGAAGCTGAAATCCAGGGCCAAGTGAAGGAAGCATATGATTCGATCAGAAACGCATCTACGGCTCGACCTTTAGTTGGACCAATCTTGAACAGACTTTTCCAATCCGCCCTTGCGGTGGGAGGAAAGGTTCGGTCAGAAACTCCAGTGGGCCAAGGAGCAGCTAGTGTGGCATCTGTTGCAGTGGGTCTAGCCAAGAAAATCTTTGGTGGACTGGAGGATCGAACCGTCATGATTCTAGGTGCTGGTAACACCGCTGAATTGGTCGTAGAGTCAATGGAGAGGAATGGAGTATCAGGACTGATCGTTTCCAACCGTTGCCTAGGTCATGCTCAGAAACTCGCAAAGCGTTTTTCTGGACGAGCTGTCCATTTTACGGAAATGCCCTTCAATCTAAATAAGGTGGATATTTTGGTTGCGTCCACTGCTGCTCCTTATACCTTGGTCACTCTAGAGGGTTTTCGTGATGCTTTAGGGGGTTATAGAGAAAAACCCTTACTGATTCTTGATCTTGCAATACCAAGAGATATTGAGGCGGACGTAGGTGGAGAGCCCAACGTTTTTCTCTATAACGTAGATGATCTAAAGGAAATAGTGGATGACAACCTCTTGAATAGAAAAGCTTCGATACCCATCGCTCAGGATATCATAGCTGAATCCGTATCTTCGTTTTTAGATTGGAATCAAACCTTAGAGGTTGTGCCGGTGATTAAAGACCTCAGGGATAGTTGGGATCAGGAGAGACTGAACCAGCTGAAATGGCTATGGCAAAAACTTCCGAATCTCCCAGAGAATGAGAAGGAAATAATCAATATTTTTTCGAAAAGACTTATAAATAAATTGTTGCATGAACCTATGTCTCGATTAAAGAAGGGTGTTGGCAACGGGAAAAGAGAAGATTTCGTAGAAGCAGTAAGGTATTTACATGATATTCAAAATGTAAGCCCAGAAAATACTGGAGATCTAAAAAAAGATCCTGAACTTGCCCACTCTGATTGATGGAATTGCCGATGTTAAATGGTAAAACTTTGCATTTGTTTGGGTTGGAAGTACTGACCCTATGGGATCTTTGGGTTGGTTGTCGAGTATTATTATTTCCATCTTTATATTCAGAGTTCCTTAGTGGCACTTTGCATTTGTTACAAACCAAAACAACGGGGTTTAGATGGATGCTTTAGCAATCCTGGTTCAGGTGAACACTCCTCAAAGTGGTTGGGATATGATTTTCGGAGGAACCCTGCCGACTAGAGTGGTGCTCCTAATTTTGGCGTTCGCTTCTATAGCATCTTGGGTTTTAATTTTTTGGAAACAAAGGCAGTTTAGAGAAATCAGGAAGGCGGAAGACCTGTTTCTAGAAAAAATTGAACGGTCTGTAGATCTTAACGACGCATACGAATCTATAATGCTGTTGCCTGACTCACCTTATGGTAGGGTTTTTAGGCACGGTTTTAATTTTTTTAGAGATCTGCATCCCGAAAGTTCCCCCCAGAATCTCAATGGATCTTTAGGATTGGGAATGTCTATTACCCAACTCCAAGCTTTGAAATTAGTTTTGGAGAAAGAGGAGGCTGTTGAGCGGGACGAGTTGGCTCATGGGTTAACATGGCTGGCTGTCATAGGGTCTGTTGCTCCTCTCATGGGATTGATGGGAACGGTTTTGGGGATCACTAATACTTTTTTGGGGATAGCGGCATCTGGTTCTTCGAACATCGATGCTGTTGCACCTGGAATTGCGGAAGCTCTGGTCACTACCGTAATGGGTCTTGCAGTCGCAATCCCTGCAGTGATTGCCTACAACCTCTTCGTTTCCAAATTAAGCCGCCTGAGCGGTGCACTAGAGGGTTTCTCAAGCGAATTTATTGGAGCTTTGGCTCGGGAAGGACGAGTTTGATGGATGACCTGAGATGATAGGATCACGTAATAGTAGGCAGGATGAATTGGTTCCAATGGCTGATATCAATGTCACCAGCTTGGTAGATATCGCCTTCACTCTTCTCGTAATCTTTATTATCACTGCACCGATTCTGCAGGGTGGTATCGAAGTGGAGGTCCCAGAGACTGAAGTTTCGTCACTGACTGCGGATGACCGAACCCTAATTGTCACAGTGGACAGAGGGGGGGTTATCTATCTCGCCGAAACTGCTGTTGATCGAGAAGAATTCAGTCAATCTTTCAATCAATTAGTATCAGCGGGTAATGTGGACAAAGTTTGGATCAAAGGAGATTCATTGGCGACCTGGGGTGCAGGTGTAGATATAATGGCAACAGTGGCGGCCAGTGGAGTTTCTTTTTCCGTGGTTGCTGAGCAACGCCCCCGCAATTGAAGATGGGAGTTACGAAGCACTCAATAAGTAGAAGGTCGGTTGGAAAAGGACCGGTCATGAAATCTATCTGTGTCCATATAGTAGTCATTTTATTTACTTGGTGGTCATCTGTCGCACAGGTAAGAGTACCTGACTTCGTGGTTTTTGAGATAGAGTTGATCTCACCTCCTGCCGCTGAATTAGGGGAGCAGAGTTTGATGCCACCACCACCGGAAGATTTGGTAATCGAGACACCAGAAGAGTTATCGTTGTCAGAGGAGGTTGAGGAGATAGCAGTGGTTGAGCAGGACCCCCTTCCTCCCGAAGAGGATCCTATCGATGAAAACTTGAGTATAGAAGAAGAATATGTTGAGTCCCCAATGCCTGTCACTGGAGTGGAGGCTGATCCAGACATAGATAATCCAGGTGAAGATATTAATGTGCGCATAGAGGGGGTGAGACGTGACTATCCAGACTACTACAACAATATAATACGTCAAATACAACGTTGCTTTAGGTGGCGAGGGGAAGAAGAATTGCGGGCCAGTATCTACTTCGTTATAAATCGAGATGGATCCGTGTCCAGTGTTGATGTCATAGAATCTTCTAGGAATATCCCATTCGACATTGAGGCCATGGGTGCTGCGGAATGTGCAGGATCGAGAGATCGTCTTGGCCCCTTACCTGAAACCTTGCAATTTGATCATCTCCCAATCTTGTTCAAATTTGAAAAAAAGGGAGTGGGGCAAGAAGAAATTGTGGATAAAAGGAAGGAAACATGAAGTTGTTATTATTTAAATCCAATAGGATAAAAATATTATTGATCATCACAATATATGGATATTTCCAAGGTGCCAGCAGCGTGATTGCGCAAGCGCAGGACTCGATTCCAGGTGTGACGCTAGGTCTCCTTTATGAATCTGAATTTTATCCAGCGTTAGCAGTCCATTCATTCAGCGGAGGCACAGAAGCGTCTGGGTTAGCCCGAGAAATTGAAACAATTATTGCCAACGACTTACGCTATAGTGATCGATTTGAAGTCATGGACTCTATCCCTAGAGGTCTCGTAGGGGATGGCATAGATTATGAGTTGTGGGATCAGTTAGGTGCCGTCTGGCTGCTTTCCGGGTCGGTGCAGAGACAGGCGGACGCAAGTGGTGGCTTTATTTTAAATCTAGAGCTTCATGACATTGTGTACGGGGCAATCCATGAACAGGGAAGGTTTCTGTTACCAAGTGCAGAAGATGCTGATTTTCGAATGGCTGTACATGTCGCTTCTGATCAGTTGATTCAGTGGATTTATGGGGAACTTGGGATGGCTACTAGCCGTATCGCCTTCTCTCGTAGGTCAGAAGATGGAAATCAAGAATTGTATACAATCGATTCTGACGGGGAGAATTTCAGACAGATTACTTCCTATGGAGACTTGACCATGTCGCCGACTTGGTCACCCAATGGTGAGAAGATTGCATATACCTCGAGGAAAGGAACAGGGCTTCCGCGGATATACGAATTGGATATGGCAACCAGGGAAGAGAGGGTGCTTCCTTCCGAGAGAAATGGGGACTATATAACTCCTGTTTATAATCCAAATGGTCGGGAAATCGCTTTTTCGGTAACAGGGGGAAATAGGAGCGGGATTTTTCGGTATAACTGGTTGAGAAATTGTTGTCTGGTCCATGTCAGTGGTGGTCGTTGGGATGATCTCTCTCCTACCTATTCGCCGGATGGTAAATTTATGGCGTTTAACTCGAACCGCTTGGGGACACCTTACCCACAAATTTTTGTAATGCCTGCTATCGGCGGCGAAGCAGATTTAGTTTCTCCATATATTCATGGCCGTGAAGGATACTATACTTCCCCGGACTGGGCGCCGTCGGGAGATTACCTGGCATTTCACGGGCGAGTTTCCCGCAGAGGCAGGTATCAGATCTTGGTAGCACAGATCTCGGAGAGTGGCCAACGATTGAGGCAATTGACGAGAGAGGGCAACAATGAAGATCCAAGCTGGGCACCAGATGCAAGGCATTTGGTTTTCGTGGGCACTAGAGACTGGGGGACTGGACTAATGGTAGTTGACACAGCTAGTGGAAAGATAAGGATGCTTCTTAGGGGATTCGACGTTAGAGTGCCAGAATGGTCTCCATCCCTTAGGGAATCTTTAGGGGTTGGATCATTGCCTGCTAGGCAGTAGATTCGTATGTGAAGTAAGGCGTGCATCTACGAAAAATGACAAATCGTGGGGTATGTGATAAACTGACAATGGTGTAGTATGTTGTCAGGATAGACAGAATTGTACATAAGAACCATTCAACATAGGACGGGCGATGAGGATCAAAGACTTAGCTTTTCCAGCCATAGTGGTGACACTTGTCTTGGGTGCATGTGGAGGATCAGAACCACCTCCACCTCCTGCTCCAACAGGACCAACACAGGCCGAGATCGATGCGGCTCGCGCTGATTCTATTGCTAGAGTTCAGGCGGAAGAAGCCCGTCAAATGGAAGCAGAGCGCAGGGAAGAAGAAAGACTCTCAGCTGCTAGAGACGAGGCTCAATCAACTTTAGAAGACATGGTGCATTTTGACTACGATGAGTCTGCAATTACTGCTGAAGCTGAGCAGATCTTGCGTAGAAAAATACCTATCCTTCGTAGTAGTCCGACAGTTCGTCTCCGCCTGGAAGGTCATGCCGATGAGCGTGGATCTACAGAATACAACTTGGCTTTGGGTAGCCGACGTGCCGAGAGTATTCGTGATTTCTTGTCTGGATTTGGAATCGCTGGTGATAGGCTGATGACGACCTCTTTTGGAGAGGAACGTCCCTTGGTCAACAGTGCTGACGAAACAAGTTGGGCGCAAAATCGACGTGTCGAATTTAGCATTACTGGCGGTGAGGTCGTAGTGAGCGAGGAAGACGGTTCGCAACAGTAGAGTTGATTTGGGTTGCAATATGACTATGGCCCCTTCTGCTAATTTCATGTCTGTGCTTGGCCACAGTCCTGTTCTTAGGGGTGGGGGCTTAGTTATTGTGTTACTGCTCACCGTGGCTGGATGTGCTACTAAGGGAGACATTCGACTACTGGAGGAGACCCTTGCTGAACAAAAAGAGCAACAAGACGCTCAGCTCCTTTTGATTTCTCAAGAGATCCAGGTTTTAAAAAGCTCACTCGAAAACCAAAGCAACAAGCTTTTGGATATTCGAGGGGATGTGGGAATGGAGTTAACTAGCATACAAGATCAACTATCTCAACTCTCTGTTTTGACAGGTCAGGTGCAACGTTCGATGGTTGCTCTCTCGGAACGGCCTCCTGTTAGTGGAAATCAAAATCCGGTCGGTCTAAGAATTCAACAAGACCTTTTACAGGACCTAGAGTCAGACGATAGTGCATCTACCTCTCCCGAGCAGATTTATCAAGCAGCAATGGTCCAATTTAATCGAGGTTCTTTTGGCACGGCTCGTAGAGCATTCGAAAGTTTTCTTGTGGACTATTCAGATCATCGATTAGCACCTTCTGCGCAATTTTTTCCTGCCGATCTTCTGGAGCAGGAAAATTCACTGGATGAGGCGATCGAATCATTCCTTCGTATCCTAGAGCTGCACCCCACTTCTGATAGAGTTCCGCAAGCTCTGTATCGAGTTGGATCTCTCTTTGTCATACAAGAGAATATTGAGGAAGCAGTTAACCACCTCGAGCGGCTAATCAATACCTATCCTGACAGCGGACCAGCGGAACTAGCTCAGGAGCTTTTGCAGGGAATCCGTTGAGCTTTGCTGAGATTATAAATGCGCTGCCCTGACTGTGATGCGACTGATAACCGGGTAGTGGATACTCGGGAGACTAGAGCTGGCCGTGCTGTAAGGCGCCGCCGCGAATGTGGGATATGTGGTGGGCGGTTTACTACATATGAACATATTGAAGATAGGGATTTATTAGTTGTCAAGAACGACGGTATAACCGAAACTTTTGATCGAAATAAGTTGTTGAGGAGTATGATGTTAGCATGTGCAAAACGGTCTGTAGCCCAAGATAAAATTGATCTTGCGGTGGATACGATTGAGGACAAGATAACTCGATCCTTAACTTCGGAGATAGAAGCTTCCCAGATTGGAGAGATGGTAATGGCGGCTCTGGCTTCATTGGACCGTGTTGCCTATGTCAGATTTGCGTCAGTATACAGGAATTTTAAAGATATTGGAGAATTTCAGGAGATGTTGAGTGATCTCAATGCTCAAGAGCAAAAAGAACTGATTGCTGAAAACCAGGAGACTCTACTTCTCTGATTATATAGGATCTGTAATGATTTATTTTTGTTGCATGTTCACATGAATACCAACTAGCTGAAGATTTTGATATTATGCCTAGAAAATCTGACTTAAGAGGAGAGATGCCTTTCTTAGACCACCTGGAAGAACTAAGGTGGAGAATTTTGTGGAGTGTAGTCGCTCTGATAGTAGGTGTGGTCGTTGGTTTCTTTTTGGTACAAAAATTCGATTTACTAAACGTCTTGATAAGTCCTTATTATGAGGTTATGGGGGAAGGAGAACGGTTGAATTTTTTCTCTCCAACTGAGCCTTTTTTCCTGATCTTAAAGGTGAGCCTGCTCGTTGGATTGATCCTTGTTTCCCCTATTTTAATTTACCAAGTGTGGTCGTTTTTATCACCTGCATTGGAATCACATGAAAAGCGAGTGATAATTCCGAGTCTTTACATGGGGGTAGTCCTTTTTGGTGCAGGAGTAGCGATGTCATATTATATGGCTCTTCCAGTGACACTGAAATTCCTTCTATTTTTTGGAGAAGCTTATTTTGATCCCGTAGTGCAGGCAGGGCCATATTTAAATTTTGTTACTAAGCTCCTTTTAGCCTTCGGAATTCTCTTTGAGTTACCGGTAGTGATAATGATTCTTTCGGCTCTGGGCTTGGTCACCCCTAAATTTCTTCGGTCTAAGAGAAGGCACGCCATCGTCATTATCACAGTACTCGCTAGTTTTCTCAGTCCAGGAGATGTTGTGACCGTAACAGTGATGATGATGGTACCATTAGTGATTTTATACGAGTTCAGCATTCTTTTGTCGGTTATGATCTACCGTCGTCGGAAAGCGAAAGAAATAGGTGGAGATCCTCCGGAAGGAACCGTTAAGTCTCAGTGAAGAATAGGTCCCCTTTTGTAAAGTATTTTTGGGTTTCGCTGTCTGCTGTGAAACTTCTTTTCCTCTTGCACTTAATGGGTCCTAATCCAGTTCAGGCACAACAGGCGGCGAGTATAAATGGTGACTCTAGTAGAGTCACCATTTTAGAACGACTAGAGCTACTGGCTAGGCCTCCGGGTGTAGATTCCACGCTTTTTGTTCCAGACTCATTGCTGGATTTATCTAGAACCATTCAAGCTAACAACCCTTTACCTGAAGATGAGTTTTTAGGGAAATTATTAACTCTCCCTGAATATTCTATTGTACATTATTCGGCGCAGAAAGCTCTTTTCGACGCTCTAAATGAGAAACTAGTTCTTTCCGGAACTGAAAATTCGCCTGCAGAGTTGCATCAAGATGGAATGTCTGTAACCGCAGTGGATACGATTAATCTCACCGATTCGCTACTTTGGACTGCGGGAGAAACTCTCACCGAAAGGTTAGGACAAGAGCCAGTGACCAGCACTGGAATAATTTATGATGGAGGGAAAGAGCAAGGATCTGCTTTTTCTGCTAAGACAAGTTTTTCTGAAGGTGCTACCTGGATTATGTCGGGAGATCTCCCTGCTATTCTTCCTGATACTTTGTTCGGACACGATGTCATGTTTACTTCTTGTGAAGAGACAGAGCCACACTATCATTTCTCAGCAGGCGAACTGAAGGCGGTAGGTGGGAGTTGGCTTTTGGCTCGTAATGTGACTTTGAAATTTGCCGACGTCCCAGTGCTCTGGCTGCCATTCATATTCCAAAATACTGAGACAGGAAGGCACAGTGGAATTCTTACTCCAAGAGTGGGAGTGAATGACATTGTGAGATCATCAAGTGGACAAAGTAGGAGAGTTTCTAATATTGGTTATTTTTGGGCAATCAATGACTATATGGATGCTACTGTTAGTGGTGACTGGTGGAGTGATAATTTTACCTCGTTGACAGGAAATTTTCGTTATAGGGTAAATAAAAAATTCCTCAATGGTTCCACCAGTGTACGACGTTATTGGAGAGCTGCTGGAGGAAGCGAATTATCATACGATACTAGACATTCATGGCAGCTGGATGAACGGAGTATGTTTAGTTTCTCAGCTCGCTATGCTTCCAGTTCTCAGTTTGTGAGGGAAAATTCGTTTGATCCGAGGGAAGTCACTCAATCAATAAATTCAGAAGGTGGATTCAACAGAAAATTTGATTGGGGCAATCTTTCGCTGACTTCAAATCGGAGGCAGTTTCTAAGTGACGACCGAGTAGAAATGACACTCCCGACAGCTAATGTTTCTTTGAAAAGTGTCACTCTGTTTAGAGCCCCAACTAACCAAGCTCGATTTTATAGTAATCTCACCTGGTCTGGTAGTGGGAGATACAGTCGGAGCTTAATTGACAGGCCAGCACAGGTCGGCCAAATCTTCTCCGAAAATTCGGCCGACCAGGTACGGACGGCTGGCCAAATCAGCAGCTCTTTTAATCTGGGAGCTCTTTCTTGGGGACAATCTCTGATGTTCAATGAACAGATTGTCCGGGAGTCTCCCATCATTCAGTCTGAAATACAGAATCAAGAAGATTCTACCTTAAACACTGTCTTTGACAAAGCTACCGCGGATTTGCATTGGAATTCTAGTTTGGGGTATCAACAACGATTAATAGGAACTACGACTGTTACACCGAGTCTTGAAGTTTCCGGAGCCCTCAAGCGATCCAACGGAGATTCGATGATGCACGACTTCATCTCAGGACCTAAGCGCTTGTCTTTTGGAGCAAGATTGAAGAGTGATATATATGGTTATTTCGGTGGATTTCTCGGGTTTGAAGCCATACGTCATAAAGCTTCTCCTTCTTTGAGCTATAGTTATGCCCCCCAGATATTGCCGTCTGATCTACAGAGAACAGTTTTTGGCGCTTATGAAGGAAATGCTCGCAACGTGATCACTCTGGGATTCAACCAAACCTTTGAGGCTAAACGGAGTGAGGTGAGCGAATCTGACAATCAAGATAGTGCTAGAACGTCAGATGGATTATCGTCGGAACAAGATTCTCTCAACACAAGGCCAATCTCTGGGTCCGAGCCGAGTCGGCCACCACAGTCAAGAGTTGTGAATCTATTAGGGATAAGTACTAGTATGTTAAATTATGATTTCGTTCGAGCTAATCAGCTGGATAATGGGCTCATGGGATTCACCACGACTCGAATACAGAATCAGTTGAGTTCTGACCTACTAAGAGGTCTTCAGATATCTATAGAGCACGACTTATTCGATAGCGGTGATGGAGAAACTCGGGATTTTGATCCAGATTTATCACAATTAAATCTATCCTTTTCTATGAACTCAAGTTCTGGATTGATTCAAAATTTGTACAGTTTTCTGGGTGTGGAAGCAAATACAGAAGCTTCTTCGGATCAAGCTTCTGAACCGAATGACCAGGAGGGTTTTGATCCATTGAATCTTCTTCAAGATGGAACCTCTAATACAAGTCCAACCGATGAATCTAGCGTGATCCCTGGAGCAGGTTCAACAGACATTAACTCTGAGGAAGATTCCAATAGTAACTTGAATCAACGTGGTCCTTCATGGGACGCGAATTTCGCTTATTCTCTAAGGAGAAGTAGATATTCGAATGATTTTGGTAGTCAACTCCTACAGGTTGGATTGCGCCTAAAACCAACAGAGGAATGGAGTTTGACTTGGAGAACAGCTTATGACATTGATCTGAAGGGATTTACAGATCACTCTATTCGACTAGCGAGGGATTTGCATCGTTGGGAAGCTCATTTCGATTTCGTACAAACTGCAACAGGTAACTGGAGTTTCCGGTTTGAAGTTGCTCTCACCGACAATAGGGATCTAAAGTTTGACTATGACCAAAGAAGTACGGATTTTTCAAATAGATATTAGTATCTTAATGAGCGTATATTCTTTTGAACTGCTAATTCAGCAATGACCAAGGCTAGTTTGTGATGCTGAGAGAGACCGAGACTTTGTCTGGAGAATCCACACCAGGAATGTCATCTATTCAGGAGACTGTGGCAGAGCGTCTCGAAGTCGTACAGAAAGAGATCGGCAGGATAGTGGTCTCGGACTTTGGTATGATAAAAGAAATTAATGAGTGCTTATTATCGATGAAAGGGAAGCTTTTTCGTCCGACTTTAGTTCTTTTGGCTAATAAAGTGGGTGGAGAACCTTCCAAAGATGCTGTGACATTGGGAGCTTTGGTGGAATTAGTTCATCTGGCGACATTGGTACACGATGACGCAGTAGATCATAGTGTATTACGCAGAGGCCTTCCTACTGTCAATGCATTATGGACTCATCAAGTAGCGGTGATCATGGGTGATTATCTATACAGTAGATCTGTCAGCGAGTTAGTCCGAATGAAAAAATATTCAGCTCTTTCAGTTTTGGCTAATGCTGCCAATCAAATGAGCATTGGAGAAATGAGGCAGCTCACTTCTGTCGAGGCTCTTGAGTTTAGTGAGGAAGATTATGACCGTTTGATTGAATGTAAAACTGCTTCGTTGATGTCTGCGGCTTGTGAGATAGGTTCACTGGACGGAGAGAGCCAGTATAGTCAGACATTGGCAGATTATGGCCACAATCTAGGAATGGCGTTTCAAATATCAGATGATCTTTTGGATTACAGGGGAGACGAAGCAATTACAGGCAAGCCTACTGGGCAGGACTTAAGGGAACACAAGGTCACTCTTCCTTTGGTTGCATCATTGACTAAGATGTCTAAGGTTGAGTTGAAGAAAACAAAAAACTTTTTTACTCTGGTCGAACCAACAGATAGGGATATCGAAGAGATAGTGGGGATTGTTCGCGCAAGCGGAGGATTGATTTATGCGGAGAGTAAGGCAAACCTATATGCTGAGAGAGCGAAGGAATTATTGAGAACATTGCCTATGAGCCCTTCTGTGACAGCCTTGAACAATGCGGTTACATATGCAGTGACAAGGGACCGTTAATAATCAATCATGGGTGTGTGATGGAACCAGGGTTCTTATGTGAGAACTCAGGTGTGACTGAGTGTTCCTTTGGGGAAGAGCTTATATGTTAGGTAGCCATCATCGTAGAAGTACAGTTCGTTTTACATGGACTTTGATTTTAGGACTAATGTTGGGAGGTATGTTTACGAGTTTGGGTGACGCCTTCTTACCACAGAGTGCTGCAAAATCTTTTCTTACTACTGCTGTCGAGACATCAATAGGACCGCTGTCTATAGATTTGCTTGCCGTGGCTTTTACGATTGGCCCTCTAACTTTAAGTCTGAATGTTTTAACGTTGGTGGGAATTACTATTGTGACAATTATCGTTCGCTCTTGGATATAATTTAATTAGGATTGCTTAAGGAGGTTCAGTATGGGATTAGGTGGGCTTGGGATGATGGAGATGGTAATGATTTTTATGGTAGTCTTGCTTCTTTTCGGAGCCAAAAGGCTTCCGGAGATCGGTTCGTCATTAGGAAAAGGGATTCGGGAATTCAAAGGGTCAATCCGGGAAATTGAAAAAGAAGTCAAGTCTGCGGGAGAGAGTGATAAGGAATCCCCAACTACTGCCCCTGGAATAAATCAAGAACTTAGGACTCTCACAACTTCCGATGACAGTCCCCATCAAACCCACAATGAATCTGACGGAGAGGAAGAGAATAATTCTTAGTGAAAGTCGGGGAAGAAAGGATCCCTCCTCTTAGCTTGCTCTAGAAAACCATGGGAATTTGTGATTGTCCCGTATTGTCCGGATCAACGTTCAAGACTTCGTCTCTCCTATCAGTAATTCTTGCTGCCGACCTGAGACTCTCAATCCATTCTTGGAGCCGTGTCTGCTGTGCCATCTCGGTTAGCTGATTACGAAGCGGGCCGTTCTCGGATTCAAAGGTCAGAGTGTCGGCAGGAATGTGGTCCAGCAACTGCAATATAAAAACGTTATTATTAGCTTCAATTGCATTGCTGAATTCTCCTATATTTAGTCCGAATCCAGCTCCAGTAGCTTCGTTTAACTGTCCCAGACCTTGGGCGAAGCCGATACGTGTGTACGGTCCGGCATTTTGAATTTCTAGCCCTAAGTTCGATGCTACTTCTTCTAGGGTTGTTTCTCCGTCGAGTTGGGAAAGAGCTTCAGTAGCTTCATTTTTTCCGGCGTCAATCTTTTTTAGATTTAATAGGGTCTGTTCTATGGAAGGGGTGGCATTTTCGAGGGTAACTGCGTGAGCTTCTTGGAGTCCTAAGAGCTCTAACATATAGAATGCTTGCCTGGTCTCGAACAGAGGACTCACATCGCCTTCAGAAGCTTCCTCAAAAGCCCACTCAGAGGCTTCCCCGACTTCTCCTACATTGGCTATGAAGGAAAACTCTGGATTGAGTATTGATGTTTCTGTGGGAAGATTGAGTATCTCGCCAGCTCGCTGAAAGCCTTGAACTTCTCCCAGCCCTTCTAGGGAGTCGGCTAGTATAAGTAATTGTAGTTCTGAATCGTCTGTTCTTTGGATAGGCACTAATATATGCCTGGCTTGGACGCTGTCTCCTGATTGGTCTTGTATTTCTATTATATGAAAACCGAATGAAGTCTGGACGGGATTGGTGATCTCTCCCTTCTGTGCAGAGAATGCAGCTTCGGAAAATTCTGGAACCATCCGGTCTTTAGTGAACCATCCCAATTCTCCTGAGCCTCCTAGTAGATCCGTTCTATTAACCACGTCTTCAAAAGAGTCACCATCTATCAGTTGCTGTCTGAGGTCCACGGCCAGCTTCTCTGCCGATAGAGTATCAGCTGGGGTAGGGGTCTTATCTAAGAGAACAGTTCTCACAGTCGCTTGAGCAGAAATGAGGAATTCATCTGGGTTGTTCGTGTAGTAGTTTTCTATGTCTTGGCTGCTAACGTTCACCTCAGAATCAGGAATTCGTTGAACTGGGTTGAACGCTACATACCTGACTGAGATCTCTTCGTTACGGTCTCGGAATTCATCCCAAAGTGCGGCTTCAGTGAAATAAACGTCAGACGACACTTGGCGGAGCAGTTTTCCTCTTGGGATGACATCTCTGTAATAAGATTCAAGTTGAAGGAGAAACATTTGGTCAGTAGTGGTTGAGAATGCGTAGTTTTGGTATTTCTGGATGTCAAAGACGCCATCGGTTTGAAAAGCGGGGCTCGACTGAAATTCAGGTGGTGGACTGAACCGAGCAGCACTACGAATTTCATCGTCTGTTACTACGATACCTCGCCTGGTGAGTTCTTGGCTTATCAGGGCTTGGTCGACCACTTCGCTCCAAGCTGCATCTTCGATGTCTTTTATCTGTTGAGTTGTGACGGGATCTTCCTGTGAGTTTTGCACTTGGTCGAATAGGCGCCGGTAGGCTTGATTGAAATCGTCGTACATTATAGACGTTCCGTTGACCTTACCAATTTCTCCGACCGACATTCCTCCCTGCCCAGTAATGTCCATACCCCACTGGAATACCATCAATCCCACAAAGGCAATCGCTGTAACCAGCATGATCCATTTAGTGTTGTCCCGCATTTGACGCATCATAGACCAACAGCTCCGACAGTGTTTTGAGTGCTAGCGATTATTCTTTTAAGCTTTTCCAATTGACTGGAAAGCTAACCTTACTGAATCGGTCTCTCAACCTTTCTCGTTGACACCTTTTCTCAAGGGTTGGTATCTTTCTTGTCGTAGTGAAATTTTAATTTGGGGTGCCACGCATAGAGAATGTTATAAATTGTTATAGACTAGCTGGTTAAAACCACCAACAGGAGAGGTCATAGGATGAGGATTGCAGTAATACATGGGCCAAATCTTCGCCTTTTGGGTAAGCGAGAACCAGAAGTATATGGTACAGCGACGTTGACAGACATAGACGTTGCTCTCCAGCAAGTTGGTGAGACGCTTGGTGCTGAAGTTGAAAGCTTCCAGTCTAATATTGAAGGAGAAATCCTCGATTATATAGAAGAAGCGAGTATCCGAGTGGATGGGTTTTTGGTGAATCCGGGAGGCCTAACCCATACAAGCGTATCTTTTCGTGATGGCTTGGTTGGGATCGAGTTACCTTTCGTAGAAGTACATCTGTCTAATATTACTGCTAGGGAACGTTTCAGGAGACATTCTTTTTTGGCGCCTGTAGCGGCAGGGGTGGTTTTTGGTTTTGGTGTTGAAAGCTATCTTTTAGGCCTTAGGGGTTTAGTAGCTCACATAGCCAATCGAAAATTTTAATCGAGCGGCTTCTATATTATGGATAACAATTATGGCTTCAACTGCAGATTTTAGAAATGGTTTGGTTTTGCAAGTCAATGACCAGCTCTGGACGATCATCTATTTTCAGCATGTCAAACCGGGGAAAGGCCCTGCATTTGTAAGGACTAAGCTCAAAAATGTTCTAAATGGAGCGGTTGTTGATAAAACTTATAGGGCTGGAGAGAAAGTAGTGACAGTTAGACTGGAACGCAGACCAGTGTCTTACAGTTACACAGATGGTCAATTGTACTATTTTATGGACCAAGAAAGCTATGAGATGATTCCTATCTCTGGAGAATTACTTGGAGCGGATCAACTCAAATACCTCAAAGAAAATATGGCTTGTGAAGGACTGATCCATGACGAAGAAGTGATTAGTGTAGAGTTACCTCAGTTCGTAGAGTTATTGGTTTCTGAGACGGATCCAGGTTTGCGGGGGGACACTGCCCAGGGTGCGAGCAAACCCGCTAAACTAGAGACAGGAGCTTTGATTCAGGTACCACTTTTTATTGAGAAAGGGGATATTTTGAAAATCGATCGTACTGAAGACAAGTATCTGACCAGGGTCTCAGAATAATGATGGATCTAGATTTTTTGCAGAGTCTCATCGACATAGTTGAAAATAGTGACTTGGACACTGTGGAGTTAGAGCATGATGGCACAAGGATCAAGCTGGCTAAAGCTTCCTCCTTGGAGCCCCGCTGGGTAGTGGATTCCTCTGTACTCCCGAATGATAAGAACTCTCCACCATCTCTTGAGGGTACTGTAGATGAGTTGGCGCCTTCAGGCCCGAAAGTTGAAACTCAATTAGATCCTAGTCTAGTCGAAGTCAAATCTCCTATGGTGGGTACGTTGTACAGTTCGCCGTCACCAGACACTGAAACTTATGTGAAAATTGGTTCGTCGGTGAATCAAGGTGACACTTTGTGTATCTTGGAAGCCATGAAGCTCATGAACGAATTAGAGTCTGAAGTGTCGGGTGTGATTGAAGAAATTTGTGTCCAAGATGGAGAGCCTGTTCAGTATGGCCAGGTTCTGTTTCTTATTCGTTCCAAATGAGATCTCATAGGCTCGCTTAAAGGCATTGAATCTGCTACTCGCGAATACCCAGTGAAATAGATGTGGATGTGATTATTCCTGTTGAATAGGGTGACTGCTTGTTTAAGAAATTATTAGTTGCGAATCGCGGTGAAATAGCGCTACGCATCATTCGAGCTTGTCAGGAGCTTGGCATCAAAACTGTAGCTGTATATTCTGAGCCTGACCGAGAATCGCTGCATGTCCGTTTTGCTGATGAAGCAGTCTGCATTGGTCCTGCTTCTCCCACAGAGAGTTATCTTGATGTAGCAAGGATAATTGCTTCAGCAGAGATCACTGGGGCTGAAGCAATTCATCCGGGATATGGGTTTTTAGCCGAAAATGCAGAATTTAGTGAGATTTGTCGGCGTTCGGGGATTGTTTTTATCGGTCCTAGTGCTAATCAGATCCAAGCGATGGGTGATAAAGCTACTGCTCGAGAGACAATGCAACGGCTAGGGGTTCCAACCGTTCCAGGGTCAAAAGGATTGGTTGCCGATCTCGAAAATGCTAAGGAAATCGCTTGTGATATTGGATTTCCAGTAATGATCAAAGCGTCTGCTGGCGGCGGCGGCAAAGGTATGAGGATTGTAGAGAACGAAGAGGAGCTGCCCAAATTATTCCATACTACGCAAGCTGAGGCCAAAGCAACTTTTGGAAATTCTGATGTATATATAGAAAAGTATATCTCTGGCATTCGACATGTTGAGATTCAGATTTTCGGTGACTCTCATGGTAAAGTGGTCCATTTAGGAGAGAGAGATTGTTCTACTCAGAGAAGACATCAGAAACTGATTGAAGAGTCTCCGTCATCAGGGATGACTTCCCAAATGCGCAGAAGCATGGGGAAAGCTGCGATAGCAGCTGGTCAAGGAATCGATTATGTGGGTGCTGGAACCGTAGAATTCTTGGTGGATGAAGAAGGTGAGTATTATTTCATCGAGATGAATACTCGGATCCAAGTAGAACATCCGGTTACTGAGGTGGTTACTGGATTGGACTTGGTTAAGGAGCAAATACGAGTAGCTTTCGGCGAGGAACTTTCGTTTCCATCTGGAGAACCTTCACTTCAAGGTCATGCTATTGAATTTCGCATAAATGCTGAAGATCCATCTCGAAATTTTATGCCTAGTCCTGGATGTATCCAAACTTTCCAACCGCCGGGTGGTCCTGGTATTAGGTTAGATACACATTTGTATACAGGATACCAAGTGCCTCCATACTATGACTCTCTATTGGCAAAGCTCATAGTGAGTGGAAGCAATCGTGAAGAGGCAATAGTACGAGGAAGACATGCTCTGGATTCCTTTATAATCGAAGGAGTTGAGACTTCTATTCCATTCCTTTCTCAAATAACAAGAGATGATGAATTTATAGCTGGAGGTGTCGACACTGGTTTTGTTGAGAGATTCCTGAAGCGGTGGGTCAAAGAATAATGCGGGTAGATTTAGTCCTGACTGCTTCGGAAAATTCCAGGCTGGAGTTTGAGGATCAGACATCAGTAGTCATCGATGTACTAAGAACAGGAAGCTCCATTGTTCAAGCAATGGCCAATGGAGCACAAGAGATTTACCCTGCTGTTTCTACAGAGGAAGCCATAAAATTAGCTTCTTCTCTAGGACGTGAAAATTCCATGCTGTGTGGGGCCTCTCGTTATACGATGACAGAAGGATTTGATATTGGCAATTCACCTAACGAGTTCACATCTGAAAAAGTAAGAGGAAAACGTCTGGTGATGAGTACTACTAACGGCACCCGCGTTTTCCATTTGGCGGAAGATTCTACAAGAGTATTAGTCTGTTGCCCCATGAATCTTGGGGCGGTTGTAGAAGAAGTTTTGGGATCTGAATCGCTGACGATCATATGTGCCGGATCAGAGGAAGGGATATCTCTGGAAGACACTGTGTGTGCTGGTATGTTTATTAGCCGCTTGTCCGAGGAACACAAAGTCGACTTGGTTCTGAATGATGCAGCGAGATTGGCCAAGAACGCACAAGAACATTTCACAATGGGCAAGGAATTTCTTGCGGAAACAGAAAGAGGAAGGAAGCTTAGAGAAGGAGGATTCGAGGCTGATTTGGATCTTTGTTCTCAGATTGACATTTATTCTGTCGTTCCAGAAATGAAGGAGAAAGTTGTGAGGTTGATCTCAAGGGAATCTGATGATCTCTCGTAAGGACAAAAAATTCCTACTAGCACTAACTTTGATTTCTCTTTCATTCTTCTTGTTTGGCTCTTTAGTCCCAGTTTCTCCAGATGGGTTGTTCCCGTCTGCGAACATAATGGGTCAGGTGGGGGCACGTACTCGAGATATTTTGATGTCTGCGTTGGGTCTATGTTCTATTTTTGTCTGTTTATTAATGTTTACAGTAGCTCTCCGTGTTCCAGGATGGATTTCTAAGAAATCTCATAGGAAATTTGCCCTTCTTTGGTTTGGCCTTCTCCTGCTTGGACCGGTTCTTCTAAAGACTTTCAACCTAAATAGAGGTGTTGTTGGGCAGTGGGGAGAACTAATCGGCACATTGCTTATCACGAATTTCGGCAAGTTCGCCCCGATTATGATGGCCCTTCTACTGGTCCCTCTCTTCATCTACACTATTAGGTGGAATCCTATTGCTGACATCGTTTCAGTTGTCACTCAGAGTTTTTCAGTGTTAAACAAGGGCTTTCGTTGGTTTGGTTCTCTCGTCATGTCGAGTAGGCTGTTACAAAAGGAAATATCCGAACAAGAAGAAACTATGCCTTTGGATCTTTTGGATAGTAGCGGTACTGATTTTGGTGATGGCCAAATGGAGATTGTAGAAGAAATTACTGAACCTGAAGACGAGCAAGCTTTTGAGCTGGATCTACGACCACCGCAGCAAGCTGGTATCGGCAAGATGCTCCCACCGACAGATTCTCTAGAACGTGCTAATCCTGAAGAGCGTCGTGGGATGGAGAAGGCACTCGATCGATTGGGCGTTGTTCTTATAGAAAAATTGAAATCCTTTGATATAGAGGGTAAGCTTCTTCGTAAAACGATAGGACCAGTAGTCACACAATATGAAGTGGAACCTGCCGAAGGTGTTAAAGTTTCTAAAATCCAAAACTTGGAAGCGGATTTGGCCTTGGCTATGAGAGCTAAGAGTGTCAGGATAATTGCTCCAATCCCGGGGAAAGGTGCTGTCGGTGTAGAGATCCCTAACCCTAAGCCTGATTTCGTCATGCTTGGGGACATCCTGGAATCTTCAGAATACAGGGAAGATTCTAAACATCTGCCAATGGCTCTCGGAAAAGATCTCAACGGCAATCCATATATCGCAGATCTTACCAAGATGCCTCATATCCTGATAGCTGGAGCCACGGGGACTGGAAAATCAGTTTGCTTGAATGCGATTATTACAAGTTTAATTTTCCGTCATGGGCGAAGTACCCTTGATCTTCTCATGCTTGATCCCAAGATGGT
>Ga0115002_10002847_pt1 | contig 22137 bp, 15 predicted proteins | sample ArcticOcean_MG_C_8_FD_89576 | JGI IMG/M metagenome (GOLD analysis project Ga0115002, IMG submission 89576) | Marine microbial communities from western Arctic Ocean - ArcticOcean_MG_CB11_86 | ecosystem: Environmental > Aquatic > Marine > Oceanic | place: Arctic Ocean: Canada Basin | collected... | reverse complement strand
CTCTTTCCTCGAACTCGACGACGGCGAACGCTTCGACGTGATCTGGATGGAGCAAGCCTTCCACCATCTGGAACCTCGCCGCGACGTCCTGCGTAAGACGATTGATCTGCTAAAGCCCGACGGTCATCTTGTCATATCTGAACCTAATGCCCTCAATCCCATCCTCCAACTGGAACTTTTTATTCGCCAAGGCCTTCCGCGCGCGGCAACCGAAGAAGATCCTGACCGGAAGCTCCATCCGTACGGAGCGCAACGTGCCACGATGGCGGGGGCCCCCGCCGAAATACTCGAAGGGGTCGGCGTTCAGCGCGTCAGCGTTAGGCATTTTCGCACGTTTCCCAGCCGGCCTGTTTTTGACTGCTTTTCCGGCATTGAGGCCAGGCCCTCATCGAATACGCCGGCCCCGCTGTTCACGAACTTCAACTACGTCGGCCAAAAATCGGCATGAAAAAGGACCGGGTATCCAGAGGTCGGGTGCTCTTCATCCTGAACGATGCGCCGTTTTTCGTCTCACATCGCCTCGTTCTAGCTGTCGCTGCACGCGATGCGGGCTTCGAGGTGCATGTTGCCGTCGCCCATGATCCGGCCGCGGTCGCGACCATTGAAGCAGCGGGACTTAACCACCACGACATCCCGCTGAAGCGCGGTGCACGAAGGCCGCTCGGCGAGCTTCGCTTGATTGTCCGTCTCGCGGGCCTCATCCGCTCGCTCCGCCCTGATCTGGTGCACACGGTCACCATGAAACCGGCTCTTTACGGCGGTGGTCTGGCCCGGCTACTGAGGGTTCCAGCGGCCGTGAACGCAATCACGGGACTGGGGTATTTGTTCTTGATCGAGGGCGCCCTTGCACGACTCCAGAGGGCCATCATCAAACGCCTTTACAGGGTCGCTTTGGGACACCCGAACAGCCGTGCCATCTTCCAGAACCCTGACGACCTCAATCTCTTTGTGGAAAACGGGCTGGTTGACCCGGGCAACGCCGTCATTGTCAAGGGAACAGGGGTCGATATGGAGAAGTACCGGGTCCTCCCCGAACCAAAGGGTGGGCTCACCGTTATGTTTCCGGCGCGCGTCATCGGCGACAAGGGTATCCATGAATTCGTGGCTGCAGCCAAAGCTTTCCAGAGTAAAGGTTTGCGGGCACGCTTTATCATCGTTGGCCGTACGGACCCAGACAATCCGACCGATGTCGGTGAGCCGACAATCCGCCAGTGGGAACGGGAAGGGTTGGTGGAATGGTGGGGCTTTTCAAATGACATGGCCGATACGTTGCCCAAAGCGCACATCGTCTGCATGCCCTCTTACCGCGAAGGGCTTCCACGGGTCCTGATTGAGGCGGCGGCGTGCGGACGCGCCATTGTTACTGCAGACGTTCCCGGTTGCCGTGAGATCGTCAAGGACGGCGAGAACGGAATACTCATTCCCGCCCGAGACGGCATTGCCACGGCAGGCGCGATCGAACGGCTCCTGGATGATCCCAAACTGAGAAAGCGAATGGCATCTCGCTCCCGGGAGATCGCGGAGAGCGAATACGCGATGGACAGATTTATCGCTGATACCCTTGCCGTCTATGAGGTCGTGTTGCCGAGGAAGCCAAATGCCGCCGTCGCAGAAAGCACGATCGCATGAGATGGTTCCACGCCGGACACTGGTTGGGATCGGCCCTCTTTCTCATGGCGCCGCTCGCGGTGGTCGCTCCGAAAGGCGAAGTGATCCTCGTGGCGTTTGTCGCACTGCCTCTCCTGGCACGCGCAATTTCGCGGGGCTCATATCGTCAGTCCCTGCAATCGTCGCTTGTTGTCGTCCTGGTGCTCCTCTTCCTGTGGGGAGGCGTGAGCGCCCTTTGGGCCCTCGATCCCCTCGCTTCGCTCTACCGGGCCGGCACTCTTGCCTTGCTGGCGACCGCCGGCGTTGCCTTGCTCACGGCGAGCGAAGCTCTTGTGGAAGAGGAACGACGATTCACGCGCAAGGCCATCGTAGCTGGTCTGTTGGTTGCGTGTGTATTGCTGATCGTCGAACTGTCCGCCGAACTTCCGCTCAACACGCTGGTGCGCGGCGAAGAAAACGTGGCGAAGCCAACAATCCTTAACGGAGCGCTGAGCATCGTCGCGATCCTGGCTTGGCCAGCGGCGCTGATTTTGCGTCAGAGCAAAGGACCCTGGTTCGCCATCACCCTCCTATTGCTGGCGGTCACTGTTCTCATATTGGGTGAAGGCAATTCTGCGCGAGTGGCATTCGGACTGGCAGCATTGATTGCCGCGTTATCGCTCCATTGGCCCGCGATGATACGTCGGGCCATGGTTATCATCGCGGTGCTTGGAATTTTGGGTGCGCCATTTTGGCCAGCAATCGTTCTGTCGCCTGAACGCTGGACGGAGGTTTTGTCACAGACGACGGATTCTGCAATCCATAGACTTCATATCTGGCAGTTCTCGGCCGAGCGTATTGCAGAGAAACCTTTGGCCGGATGGGGTCTGGATGCGTCCCGGATCATTCCTGGCGGCAATATTGAGGTCATTCAGGACGGGGCGAGTATGCAGCTCCATCCCCACAATGCGCCTCTCCAGGTCTGGCTGGAACTCGGCGTTCCGGGAGCCCTGGGACTCGCCGCGATCGTCTTGATCGCGTTGCTCAGCTTCCGGCGCCTGCCGAACGAGGCCCAGGCAGCCTCGCTTGCCGCGACGACGGCAGCACTTGCCATCGCCTCGCTGTCATTCGGGATCTGGCAGCATTGGTGGCTTGCCACTCTTATACTCGCGGCGGTGTCCGTAAAAATCTCGGTCGCGGATTCCGAACCGCCGCCGAACTAAGCAGCCAACCTTACAATTGAAGTCGGCGTTACGGCGCGGCGACAAACCGCCGCGCCATAACCGATGTTTTTATGCGCGGATTAATGGGTAGGAGCGTTTGACAATCAGCGCGACAGCCGACGCGATGATCGCTTTGATCACGTCACCGGGAATGAAAATACTCGACGCCGCCAGTGCCTTCCCAAATTCCATATTGGCAACCACGGCAAGCCAGGGGATGCCGATCGCATAAACGACCAGGACCCCGCCGATCACGTTGGCCAGCAGCAAATTCCAGAAATTGAGGCGACCCCAATATTTCTCGACGAGCCAGCCGACCACGAACGCCGCCGGAATCCAGGAAAGGATAAATCCGCCCGTCGATCCCAGGATAACACCGAAGCCCCCCTGCCACCCCGTGAGTATGGGCATGCCGATCGCCACCAGGACGACGAACAGGACCATTGACAGGCCGCCCCGCCTGGCGCCGAGAATCGAGCCCGCCAGCATGACGCCGATGTTCTGCACGATGATCGGCGCCGGTACGAACGGTGCCTGAAACGGCGGAAAGACGGCACAGGCTGCCATAATCGCGGCAAACAGCGCGACAAAAACCATGTCTCGTGTGGTCATGATACTCTCCAAGGTGCGGAATGACTGTTGGCTGGAATTTCCGGCGACTTGCCGGCATATAAGAAACTTAATCTACAACCTGGGAACTTCTTTTACACCAAAGTGGTGCCGCTGCGCGACCCCTCAGTGGACCCGCCGCCAAATGGGCACGACCGTCTCCGCGTCGTAGCCCCGCGCATCAATCGCATCCGACAGATCGTCCGCCATCTTCAAGGTCTTTATCAGCAACGGCACCAGAACTGCGATCGCATTGCGGTCGAGGCCCCGCGCGCGCTGGGCCTCAAGGATTTCCTGAGCTTCCCGCATCATCAACGGAATGAAACGAATGACCATGGACAGCATCATACTGATCTTCGAAGGGTTGATACCCAGATAAGCCAGCGGTCGGAAGGCGCGTTCGAGGACGTCGATCATGTCCGATAGTTTTGTCGTCAGCGTCACGAGCACGGCAAACAGAAGAAGGGCCAAAATCCTGAGAACGGTCTCCAGGCCGAGCACCCAATCCGTGAGGAAGACGTGGAAAAGAAAGATCGGCACCATGAAGAATAACGCCGTCCGCAATTGTCGAAGCGTCGCGCGCCATGGCAGGCGGGCGATGTAAAACAAACCGACAATGGCTAGAAGTTCACCGACATGCAGCGGGATGTTCGAGATCGCGAAGAGGGCGATGCTGCCGGCAAAGAGAAGCGCCAGCTTCGTCCCTGCCGGGATGCGGTGGACGAATGAGTCACCCGGAACATACAGCGAGAGCATTACGTCATCGCCCGCGTGTAGTATTGGATCACGGATTCGGGAAGTCCATCGGCTACGATCTCCCCCCTATCAAAGACGATGACGCGCTCAAAATCATGAAGATGGTCGAGGTCATGGGTGACCAGTATGACGGACTGTTCGATCGTCTGAATGGTATCAAGGACGAGCTTTTTGTTTCGCAGGTCGAGCAATGTCATGGGTTCATCGAATACGACGTACTGCGGCTCCATCACCAACACGGATGAAATCGCCAGCATCTGCTTTTCGCCACCGGAGAGCAGATGTGCGGCACTCTCGCGAAGGTGTTCAAGCCTGTACCGTCCAAGAATCGAATCGACCCTCCGTGCGATTTCGTCCTTCGGCAGCTTTAGGTTTTTGAGACCGAACTCGATATCCTCCTCGACGATCGGAAAGACGATTTGATTGTCGGGATTCTGGAAGACGAACCCGACCTTACGCCGCACGGCCTTCACGTCTTGCCGCGTGTCGATACCGTCCACAGCCACCGCGCCCTCATCGGGTATCAAGAGCCCGTTCAGCAGTCGCACGAAGGTACTCTTGCCCGAACCATTGGCGCCGATGACGCCGACACGGCGCTCGCCGATGCTCAGGTTGATGTCCCGGAGCACGTGGCGTTCGCCGAAGCGGTGGTTGACGTTGGAAACCTCGATCATGATGTGCCTAAGTATCGCCGCCGGGCGTATGCTAGCGACCGACGCCCACGCACGCGACCTCATGGTCTTTTAAATATTTTTATCTCGTGATCGACGGATACCTTCTCAACTATCTGCTGCTGGCTCTCCTGGTGACATATCCGTTGTCGCGGTTTGCGACCGGCCGCGTCGTCCGTTTCCTACGCCGGCGTGCTGTACTGGATCATCCAAACGACCGATCCAGCCACGTGCGTCCGACGCCCAGAGGCGGGGGCATCGCGGTCGTGGCCATCCTGGTCATTGCCTGGGGGCATTTTGGCGTCCTGGTGCCGGCCGTCGCTCCGCAGTTATTTACGGTTCTCGCCCTCGCGGTCGCCCTCGGAGCCATGAGCTGGCTGGATGATCTCCGCAGCCTCAATCCGTTTCTCCGTCTGATGATCCAGGCCGTGGCGGTCATCGTCGGCTTATGGACGCTGCCCGGGGAACCGATATTCCAAGGTCTGCTGCCACCGTGGGCCGATCACATCATTGTGGCGCTCATCTGGCTTTGGTTCATCAACCTCTTCAATTTCATGGACGGGATCGACGGGATCGCGGGCGCCGAAACGGCGGCGCTCGGGTTCGGAATCGCGCTTGTCGCGGTCATTGCCACCTTAGGTCCGGACCTCGCTCTCTACGGCGTCACGTTGGCCGCCGCCGCACTCGGCTTTCTACGCTGGAATTGGCAACCTGCTCAGATCTTTCTGGGAGATGTCGGCAGTGTTCCCATGGGTTTTCTGATCGGTTGGCTGCTATTGACGCTGGTGGCGGAAGGCGCATGGATTCCGGCTCTCATTCTTCCCCTTTACTATCTCGCGGACGCGACGATCACGCTTTTCAAGCGACTGTTCCGGCGCGAAAAGCCTTGGGAGGCTCATCGGACTCATTTCTATCAGCGGGCGGCCGGCGCGCCCGGAACCCATGCCCCCGCCGTGCGCCGCATCAACGCGACCAACTTCGCCCTGGTTATTTTGGCGGTCCTGGCCGCGAAATATCCCGAAATCGCGCCTCTCGCATTATTATCTGCTGCAGGTATCGTCGGCTTCCTGCTGTGGACATTTGTTAATCGCCCGATTCCAGTCCCGAAGTCGGCGAAATTACCATCAGGGGATCAACCTTCGGCAGACAAGGAATAACGGCTTGAGATTTAATTCCCGAATTCTCATCGTTGCCGCCCATGACGTGATCATGGCAGCGCTGAGTTTCGAGGCCGCCGTGGCACTTCGCTACTACACCTACGGCGCCCCGCAAGACCTGTTCTTTCTCTGGGAAGGCACTCTCATCTTTACGATCGTCTGCGCGCTCACGTTTTGGCGCATCGGCCTTTATCGGGGAATTTGGTACTACGCGTCACTCAATGATCTCATTGCGATCTTCAAGGCCGCTACCCTCGCGATCCTGATCTTCCTGCCCGTGATGTTCGTTTTAACCCGCCTTGAGGGCTTCCCGCGTACGTCGCTAATCATCAATTGGCCGTTGCTGATCGTGATGTTGGCCGGCCCACGTTTCCTCTATCGCGCCCTGAAGGACGGGAACCTGCGCGCGGCGTTCCGTAGGTTCGATACGGATCGAGGTCGAATTCCGGTCTTGCTTGCGGGTGCGGGTGATCAGGCGGATTCATTCATTCGTGAAATGTCGCGTTCGGCGCTTGCCGCTTATCGCGTGGTCGGCATCGTTGACGACAAGCCGGGACGCATCGGCCGCGATATCCGCGGTGTCAGGATTCTCGGCTCGCTGGACAACATCGACGATGTCGTCGCACCCCTCGATCGGGATGCGATGCGACCCCAAAGGCTAATCATCGCTGGCGGGAGTTACGATGGGGAGCAAGTTCAGAGGTTACTGCAATGTTGCGAACGTCTTGGCATGACTCTCGCCCGATTGCCGCGACTCACCGATTTCGACAGCAGTGGCGGCATCGATTCGGACACAGGACATGGCACCGTTCAGGCATTCGAACCAAGACCGGTCGACGTTGAGGACCTATTGGGCCGGCCGCAGAAAGTTCTCGATCGCGACGCCATGCGGACTCTCATCGCAGGACGCCGCATTCTCGTTACCGGAGCGGGCGGTACCATCGGATCGGAATTGGCCCGCCAAGTCGCCGACTTCGAACCGTCAAGCCTGACCCTCCTTGATAACGCCGAGTACAATCTGTATCGGATCGACCTCGAAATTGGAGAGCGGCACCCGCAACTGCCGCGGCGGACCGCTTTGGCTGACGTCCGTGATCCTGGCCGGCTGACTGACATCATGATCACGGAAGCTCCCGATCTCCTGTTCCACGCCGCGGCGTTCAAGCACGTCCCTCTCGTGGAGGAGAATTCTGAAGAGGGCGTACTCACCAACGTGATCGGAACCAGCAACGTTGCCGAAGCATGCCAGCACGCCGGCGTCGGCACGATGGTTCTAATCTCAACCGACAAGGCCGTGGCGCCATCAAGCGTGATGGGAGCGACCAAGCGAATCGCGGAACGCTATTGCCAGGCACTGAGCGCGCAGACGACCGGCAACTCTGCTGCCGCCACAAGGTTCCTAACTGTCCGGTTCGGCAACGTGCTAGGTTCCACGGGCTCTGTCGTCCCGCTGTTTACGCGGCAGATTGCCTCAGGCGGACCGGTTACGGTGACGCACGAGGCGGTGACACGATATTTCATGACGACAAGCGAGGCCGTCGAACTCGTCCTACAGGCGTGTGCGCTGCAGGACGACGACAGCGATGCACGCGGCAAAATTTATGTCCTCGACATGGGCGAACCGGTACGCATCCTCGATCTCGCGCACCAGATGATCCGGCTCGCCGGGCTCCGCCCTGAAAAAGACATTGCCGTGTCGTTTACGGGACTTCGTGCCGGCGAGAAGCTTCACGAAGAACTGTTTGATGCAGATGAGCAGGTTACGGCGACCGCGCATCAATCAATACGCCTCGCCTCATCGCCCGCCATGGAGATCGGGTTTGTGCGCTCTCAAATCGACAAGCTGAAAGATGCCGCACGAGAACGCCGGACGGATGACATGCTCAAACTGATCTCGGCGTTGATTCCTGGGTATCGGGCGCGGGGGCGCAAACGGACGGCTCCAAGGAACGTGCGGTTGCGAATTCCGAGTAATGATGCGCGATGACGCTGACGGAAACCCGGCAATCGTGCTATAGCCGCGATGAGAGACTCACAACCCGATTTGTAGCCACATCCCCTGACAAACTCGAGTAGCAAGATGATCCGCCGCGCTATCCTATCCGTATCCAACAAATCAGGATTGGGGGAGTTGGGAACTTTTCTCGCTGCCCGCGGCGTCGAGATTCTTTCGACCGGTGGCTCGGCCGGGGCGCTCCGCAAAGCGGGCGTGGAAGTGAAGGACGTCTCCGACTACACGGGATTTCCCGAGATGATGGACGGTCGCGTCAAAACCCTGCATCCCAGGGTCCACGGCGGCATCCTGGCATTGCGAGATGCGCCCGACCACCGCGATGCCATGACGCAGCACGGCATAGAAGCCATCGATTTAGTGGTGGTCAATCTCTACCCGTTCGAGGAAACCATGGCCAAGGGTGCGCCCTTCAATGAATGCATCGAGAACATCGACATCGGCGGTCCAGCCATGATTCGCTCTGCCGCGAAAAATCACGCCCACGTCGCAGTGGTCGTTGACCCAGACGACTATCAGGCCGTGATGAGCGACATGAGTGCCAACGGAGGCGCCGTGGGAGACGAACTCCGACGCCGCCTTGCCGCCAAGGCCTATGCCCACACCGGTGCCTACGATGCGGCAATTTCGAATTGGTTCGCGCGGCAGCTCGGGGACTCGTTCCCGGAGAAGCTCATCGTTTCGGGACGTCGCGGCGAAATTCTGCGGTACGGTGAGAACCCGCATCAGGAGGCCGCGTTCTATCTCGGCGGCGATGCCCGGCCGGGTGTTGCCACCGCACAGCAAGTCCAAGGTAAGGCGCTGTCCTTCAACAACTTGAATGATACCGACGCAGCTTACGAACTGGTGGCCGAATTCGATCCGCAAAAAAATGGGCCCGCCGTTGCCATCATTAAGCACGCAAATCCTTGCGGCGTGGCGTTGGGCCGCTCGCTTTCGGATGCCTATCGGAAGGCCTTCGCCTGCGACCCCGTCAGCGCCTTCGGCGGCATCATTGCGCTGAACAGTGTCCTGGACGGCGAGACAGCTGAAGAGATTTCCGGGATTTTCACCGAGGTGATCGTCGCACCCGACGCCGATCAGGCGGCCAAAAACCTTCTCGCCAAGAAGGCAAACCTCAGGCTCTTGTTGACCGGATCCCTGCCCAATCCGGCGTCGCATGGTATGACTCTGCGATCACTCGCCGGCGGCTATCTTATGCAAACACGAGACGACCGGCTGACGGGCGGCGAACTAAAAGTCGTTACCAAGAGAAAGCCAACCGATTCGGAGTCGGCCGATCTCATATTCGGCTTCACCGTCGCCAAACACGTCAAATCGAACACGATCGTCTACGCCAAAGACGGCGCCACAGTTGGCGTTGGCGCTGGTCAGATGAGCCGGATCGATTCGGCTCGTCTCGCCGTACGCAAGGCCGAGGAGGTGGCCCGTGAGGCCGGGCATGCAGAACCCGCGACAAAAGGATCCGTGGCGGCGTCCGATGCGTTCTTCCCCTTTGCCGATGGTCTTCTCGCGGCAGCGGAAGCAGGCGTGACTGCCGTGATTCAACCGGGCGGCTCAATGCGTGATGACGAGGTGATCGATGCCGCCGACGATGCCGGGATCGCCATGGTGTTCACAGGCATGCGTCACTTCAGGCACTAAAACTAGATAAGGGCACGATGATCGTATCTACAACACCGACGCTTCAGAATAGACGGATCGTCGCCTACCCCGGCCTCGTATCGAGAGAAGCCATCATGGGTGCCAACATCTTCCGTGACCTATTCGCGGCCATCCGGGATATCGTCGGCGGACAGGCTGGCGCTTATGAAAAAATTCTCAAGGACGCGCGCGACGTCGCCATCCAGGAGATGTCGGATGAGGCCGCGGCTCGTGGCGCGAATGCCGTTGTCGGAGTCGATCTCGACTACGAAGCTATCGGTGACAAGGGCAGCATGCTGATGGTATCGGCGAGCGGTACCGCGGTGTTCGTCGAATAAGAGCCGGCTATTTCCTTGAGCGGTGTTTCCTGTCGGCCGGGTTCCGCCCGGCCTTTTCCGTTCAAGAATCGTTCGGCGCGCGGACGGTCAACATTACGCACAGTCCGATTAGAAAAAAGACGACAGCAACTCCCAATCCCATGCTCTGGCTGCCGCTCCATGCTGTCACGGTGGCCGCGATGATCGGACCGAGAAACGCGGTTGCCTTGCCGGATAGCGCAAAAAGCCCGAAGAATTCAGTCCGTAGCTCGGCTGGTGCGATACGCGCCATAAACGATCTACTCGCCGCCTGAGCCGGGCCCACGAAAATACCGAGCACCGCACCCCAGACCCAAAACCACGTGACATCGTCGACGGTAACCGCGCCGAGACCAGCGATCGATAATCCGATCAGGGCGATGACAATCGCAGCTTTCGATCCTTGCCAATCGTCGAACCAAGAAAATGCCACCGCGCCAAGCCCGGCGGTGACGTTCAGCACGATGCCAAACTGGATGAGTTCGGCCTGTCCCATGCCGAACCGGCCCGCGGCATAGATGCCACCAAGCGCGAACACGATCACGAGGCCATCGTTGTAGAACATGCGCGCAACCAGGAAGCGTGCAGCGTTGGCGTGTTCACCCACTAATCCACGAAGTGTGCCGCCGAGAGCCTCAAGTCCGTGACGTATTCGGTCTCTGACCGAAAGCGGGCTGGCAGGTCGGTCTGGCGTAAAGAAAACCAAGGGAAGCACAAAAAGAGCAAACCAAACGGCCACCAGAGGACCGACGGCGCGGACGTTTGCGGCGTCCTCCGTGCCGATCCCAAATAAAGGTTGAGCAGTCTGGATAAAGCCGAAAAGCATGACGAAGAGTGCGGCCAGGCCCCCGAAATAGCCGACCCCCCAGGCCCATCCGGACCACCGGCCCAACTTCTTTGGTCCGACGAGGTCACCCAGCATCGCGTTGTTGAACACGATCCCAAACTCAAAACCGATGTTTCCCAAGATTACCAACGCCATTGCCAGGAAGATCGCGCTGGGCACGGGCTCGGCAAACCAGAGAAGTGCCGAACACGCGATGCAAAGTCCACTGAACGAGAGAATCCACGGCTTCCGTCGGCCCCCGGCATCGGCAATCGCGCCAAGGATCGGACTCAGTATGGCAATGAAAACCGCGCTGATTCCGGCCACATACCCCCACAAGGCCTGACCCCGGACTTCGTCGCCCACGATGCCCTGGCTGAAGTACGCCGCGAACACGAACGTAATGATCAGTGTGGTGAAAGGGGAATTTGCCCAGTCATAGAGTGCCCAGCCAACAAGACCTCGTCGCGACGTAGGCATCGAGGATTCAGTCGGCTCATTCATCTGTTCAGGCTCAGACGCGCATTCACCTCATTACACCCGTTGTCTGAAAGCGAAGTGGATGTCTCCAGCCCTATGAGATGAGCAAGCTACGCATGTGGCGGTTAACAATAGCGAGCTGGGCGAGATCGACATTCCCACTGAGGCGAAATTCGCTGATGAGGCTCGACGTCCGCATCACGGCCGCCTTATTGACTTCCGCCCAATCAGTGATGGCCTGTTCATCGAGAGACCCGTTTGCCCGGTCCATGACGCGGTTCACCAGTGTTCGTTGCTGGCCATAGAGATCTTCGATGATGGCGCCAACGGCCAGACGTTGCCAATGATTTTGGAGTTCAATTCCCTCTGCTGCGGAACGCAACCAATCGAGGCCAAGTCTCGCGCCAATGGCAAAATAGGTTGGCCCAATCTCGTCTATGGGCCGCCCGGAGCTAGTCGCGGCATGGACGATATGGCAGACCGATCGCATCGCCTCCAGTCCTGCCACGCGCCGCGCCAAATTCGCCGGCACACCCTGTTCGATGAAACTCGCCGTGCGCTCCTGCAGATCCGCTACCTCGAGATCAGCCAATTGACCTTCGAGCTTTTTCGCCATCGCCGCGACGCCCGGGGCGTACGTTTTGACGACGCTGGAGATATCCATGGGCTGGGGCACATTCTTGAGAAACCACATTGCAGCGTGGCGAATAAGGTTCTCGACAGCGATTATCATTTCGGTTTGCACACTGGCATCGACTTTGTTGTCGAGATCCGCAATCCCGGCCCACAGCGTGCGGAGATCAAATGAATCCCGCGCCGCCACATAGGCTCTCGCAATATCCGGGACCGAGATTTCGGTATCCTCGATGACATCGTTGACGAATGTCATGCCGGCGCGATTGACAATCGAATTCGCGATCTGGGTGGCCACAACCTCACGGCGAAGACTATGAGTCTCGATCGACTTGGCGAATTTCTTACGTAGCGCGCTCGGGAAGTACGTCACCAGATCGGCGGCAAAATATTGATCTTCCGGCAGGTCCGTCTCGAGCAGCGACTCATACAGAGTCATCTTGCTGTAGGCGAGAAGGACGGAAATTTCCGGGCGCGAGAATCCGATTCCCTTCGCTTCACGCTCGGCAATAATCTCCTCGTCGGGCAGAAACTCCACGCCCCGATCAAGTTTCCCGGCCCGCTCCAGGGCGCGCATGAAACGAACTTCCGGCTCCATGAAAGCGGTGCCCCGACTCTGTACCGTCGTGATCGCCTGCGTCTGGAGGTAATTGTTCCGCAGCACGAGTTCCCCGACTTCGTCCGTCATGGCAACCAGCAGCTTCGATCGTTGCTTCGAGGTCATATCGCCGGCGGCGACCACGGAATCCACGAGCACTTTGATGTTGACCTCGTGATCCGAACAATCGACACCAGCCGAATTGTCGATGGCGTCGGTATTGATACGTCCGCCAGCGAATGCGTACTCGACGCGGCCGCACTGCGTCACGCCCAGGTTGGCGCCTTCTCCCACGACCCGCGCACGCAGTTCCTTGCCGTTGATGCGCAACGCGTCATTGGCGCGGTCGCCGACGTCGAGATTGGTTTCATCCTCAGACTTCACATAAGTCCCAATTCCACCGAACCATAGAAGATCTGCCTCGGCCGTCAGCATGGCGCGAATCAACGCATTCGGCGTCAGCGAATCCGTCTTGATGCCGAAAGCCTGCTTTATCTCGGGTGTCAGGGATATCGACTTCGCCGTACGATCATAAATACCCCCACCTTTTGAAATTAATTTCTTGTCGAAGTCCGTCCAAGACGAACGGGGGAGTTCGAACATGCGGTTACGCTCGGCCCAGGCTTTGGCGGGGTCGGGGTTGGGGTCGACAAATATATGGAGATGATTGAAGGCTCCGATCAACTTGATGTGCTTGGACAGCAGCATTCCGTTTCCGAATACATCGCCGGACATGTCGCCAACGCCAACCACCGAAAAATCTTGGGTTTGTATATCACGGCCTAATTCCCGGAAGTGGCGCTTCACGGACTCCCAGCCACCGCGTGCCGTGATACCCATTCCCTTATGGTCATATCCCTCGGACCCGCCCGAAGCGAACGCGTCACCGAGCCAAAATCCGTAATCGATCGCCACACCGTTGGCGATATCAGAGAATGTCGCCGTGCCCTTATCCGCCGCGACCACCAGATAGGGATCGTCATCGTCGAACCGGATCACGTATTCTGGTGGGACAATTTTTCCGTCGACATAATTGTCCACGAGGTCGAGGAGACCTCGGATCAAAGTCTTGTAACACTCGATTACTTCCGCCTGGACGGCGTCGCGGCCACCTTCCGACGGCAACCGCTTGGCAACAAATCCACCCTTCGCGCCTACCGGCACGATAACGGCATTCTTCACCATCTGCGCCTTCATCAGACCGAGAACTTCGGTACGGAAGTCCTCCGGCCTGTCAGACCAGCGCAGCCCTCCCCGGGCCACCTTCCCACCCCGGAGATGTATGGCCTCGGCACGCGGTGAATAGACAAACGTTTCGACGGACGGCCGCGGCAAAGGGAGTTCTGTAATGTTCTGGCTGTCGATCTTGAAAGAGACGTAGGGCTTGGGACCACCGTCTTCGGCAGGCTGAAAGAAGTTTGTTCGCAGAATGCTGCGAACGACATTCAGGAATCGGCGGAGAATCCGATCTTCGTCGAGGTTGACCACGGCGTCGAGTTCACCCTCGATCTTCTGAATGAGCGTGACTTCGTCACGTGCTGCCCGTTTCCGGTTGCTCGGATCAAACCTGATTTGGAACAAGCTAACGATGTCGCGGGCAATCCCGGGGTTCGCGGCAAGCGTAGATTCCATATACGCCTGACTGAACGTGATCCCTGTCTGCCGCAAATATTTGCAAAATGCCCGCAGAATGACGACCTGGCGCCATTCGAGGCCCGCTTGCATGACGAGACGATTGAAACCGTCGTTTTCAAGTTCGCCATACCAAACACGCCCAAACGCATCTTGGAGATTCTCTTTGAAGTCATGCAGATCGAATTTGATGCCTGCAGACACCTCTAAACCATAGTCGTGGATCCAGATCGAGGACTCGTCTCCGTCGAGCTGGATGTCGAAGGGGTGTTCTTCAATTGCCCGGAAGCCCATATTTTCGAGCATCGGCAGCGTATCGGAGAGAGGCAGCGGTCCGCCATGATGGAATAGCTTGAACCGCAAGGAGTTCTCCGGCGCCTCAATCGCCTGATAGAGGTTCAGGCCAACGCGACCCGAAGCCACGATCTCCTCCATCTTTGCGACGTCGAGCGCTGCTTCCTGGGCAGAAAATGCCGCAGCATAACCTGCGGGAAACGCATTCCCATATTTGTGCCAAAGCTGATTGCCCTGCTCCTCGCCGAAATGCTCAAGCAATTCGTCGTGAAGATCTTCCTCCCATGTTCGCGCCACGACATGCAAAAGTGCGTCGAGCTCCTCACGGGACGGCTCTGGCTTCTCTTTCTCCTTGGTCGCGATGATGTATTGGACTCGCGCCAGCGGCGAATTCCCGACGTGGAAGAAAGATACCGAGACATAGCCATTAAACGCTCGCGCCACGGCCTTCCCGATTAGATCGGTGAGCTCCGTGCTGTGACGGTATGTCGGCACATACACCAAGCATGAGACATAACGGCTGAACGGATCACGGCGATAGAAAACGCTGATGCGCGGCCGCTCATGGACTTCGAGAATTCCAAGTGCTGTGTCGAGAAGCTGCTGTTCCGAAATCTGGAACAGCTCGTCGCGTGGAAATGCATCGAGAATATTAGCCAATGCCTTACCGTCGTGACTCGATACACCCAAACCCGACATCTCGATGGTCCGGCGCACTTTGCGCCTAAGAAACGGAATCTGTTCCGGTGTCTGGTTGTAGGCCACGGATGTGAAGAGCCCGACAAATCGGCGCTCACCATTGACCTTGCCTTTCGAATCGAACGTTTTGATCCCGATATAGTCCATGTGTACCGCGCGATGCACGGTCGAGCGGATGTTCGCCTTGGTGACGATGACGGGCTCAGTCAGACCGAGTAAGTACTGGACCTCAGCCGACAACTCCGTCGGGCCTCCTTTGTTATCTGCCAGAACGTGAAAATCAGGGTTGCGCAATACGCCGAGGCCCGAACCCGTGACGGCTTTATGAGTTGCGCGCTTTGCCGTCGACTTATGCGCGTATTCGCGATAACCGAGGAATGTGAAATGGTTGTCAGCCAGCCACCTGAGCAATGAGACCGTTTCCTCGGTCTCTTCGTCTGCGACGGGCGGCGGGTTTTTCTGCAGATCGGCGATAGCATCGTCCACCTTCGCCATCATGGGCTGCCAATCCTCGACCGCGTGTTGCACGTCGACGAGCACGGATTGGATCGTGGCTTGAATCTCGTCGAGAACCTGCGGTGAAGACTGGGCGCTGATCTCGACGTGCATGTGGGATTCGCTGACGGTCTTGTCCGTCTTGGCGCGCGACTTCGCACCGAGGATATCCAGCAATTGGCCTTTGGCGTCGCGCCTAACCCGCACGATGGGGTGATTGACGAGATGGACCGTGTAACCTTTTCGGTTGAGGTTGGAAGTGATGGAATCGACCAGGAACGGCATGTCGTCATGCACGATCTCGATGACCGTGTGTGACGACTTCCACCCTTGTTCGTCGATGCGCGGATTGATGACCCGGACCTTCGGGACACCAACTTCCCGTTGCTCGGCAAACTTCCACAGGCTCAATGCCGAACCGTACAAGTTCTCAGCCGACCCCTCTGCTAGATCGTTAGCCGTTGCGCGCTGGTAGAAAAGGCGGACGAACTGCTCAATCGAGGGTGCACTTTTCTTGTCCACGCGTGTTCGCAAATGCTCAACGATTTGTTCGATGCGTTCAGCTTTGAGGTCGCGCGCTTTGTCCAACATTAAATCCTCTGCCCAATAGGCACAAAAAACCCCACAATTACAGGGGCTAACATGCCCCTATTGAAGCTTCATGACAAGAGACTGCAAGACTGTGTACGCATCGGGATACTGGATATTTCGGTACCTGCCCATCGATGACTGGAGACTGGCTCGCTGACCGTGTGACGGGGTGTGCTCTACATCACCTGGAAATTCGGCCCCTCACCGGTGACGCTCACTCGAAGATCCCTGCCGTTGACGTGGATTACATTAAAGATCAACCTCCGCCTGCTACCGGTGAACTCGCCGGCAGCATGGGGCGACAGGTTAAAGACAACAAACCGGTCGTGACTGGTCGTATGTGGCAAGGATAAGGGAAGCACTGACGTGTCTAAAAAGCATCTCACAGACGCCAAGACTGGAGAATATTTGGAGCGGTATATGGAAGGCGTCAAAAAACGCAATCCAGGAGAGCCGGAATTTCAACAAGCGGTCTATGAGGTGGCGTCATCCATCTTCCCGTACATTGCTGATAAACCCCTGTACCATCAGAACCAGATCCTCGAACGGATGGCCGAGCCCGAGCGTGTTGTGTACTTCCGGGTTCCCTGGACGGATGATGCGGGCAATGTCCGCACCAACCGGGGATTCCGAGTCCAGTTCAACAGCGCGATCGGACCCTACAAGGGCGGTCTGCGCTTCCACCCGAGTGTCAACCTGAGCATCCTGAAATTCCTAGGCTACGAGCAGACCTTCAAGAATAGTCTGACGGGCCTGCCGATGGGCGGCGGCAAAGGAGGTGCTAACTTCAACCCGAAGGGCAAGTCCGACAACGAGGTCATGCGCTTTTGCCAATCCTTCATCACTGAACTTTATCGTCATATCGGCGAAGATACGGATGTCCCCGCCGGCGACATCGGCGTTGGCGCCCGCGAAATCGGTTACATGTTCGGCCAGTACAAACGCATCACCAACCGTTTTGTCGGCGTGCTGACGGGCAAGGGGCTTGAATTCGGTGGTTCGAAGATGCGCACCGAGGCGACCGGTTACGGCGCCATGTTCTTCCTACGCAACATGCTTGAACATGCCGGCGACAGCATGGAAGGCAAGCGGGTGTCGATCTCAGGCTCAGGTAATGTCGCGACCCACGCGGCGGAGAAGGCCTTACAGCTTGGCGGGAAGCCGCTCACTATGTCGGATTCGGGTGGTTTCGTTTATTGCGCAGATGGCTTTACCCAGGAGCAAATCGACTGGGTTAAGGAGCTCAAAGGCGTGCGGCGGGGTCGTATCTCAGAAGCCGCCGACGAGTTCAAAAATATCGACTTCCACGAGGGCCAGCGCCCGTGGAGCGTCGAAGTCGACTGCGCGATGCCATCGGCGACGCAGAACGAAGTTAACGGCGAAGAAGCCGCGACGCTGATTAAAAACGGCGTCATGGCTGTCGCAGAAGCCGCCAACATGCCCTGCGAGCAGGCTGCCGTGGATGCATTTATGGAGGCCGGCGTGATGTTCGGCCCGGCCAAGGCGGTGAACGCGGGCGGTGTCGGGGTCTCGGGCCTTGAGATGAGCCAAAACAGCGCACGTATCGCCTGGGCTGTGGAACATCTTCGTAGCCTGCTCGAAGACATGATGCGCGATATCCATGACAGCTGTGTCCAATACGGCACCCAACAGAGCGGCCCGGTGAATTATCTTGCCGGCGCCAATATCGCGGGATTTGTGAAGGTCGCCGACGCCATGCTGTCTTATGGCCACGTTTAGGTAACAGCACTTTCACTGAGAATCGAATTCACCGCTGATGCCTATCCGCGTTCCAAGAGGCGTGCTGGCAGCTTCCCTCCTGGCCGGGTGGGTCGCCTGTATCACCACTCCCACGGTCGCTGCAGAGCGCGGGCGGCCGTTGCTCGAACTCGGCCTAATGGGCGGAGGAGGCTACCTTCCCGACTATCCGGCATCCGGCGAGAGTCATTTTCGCGGGATAGCACTGCCCTTCGTCGCCTATCGCGGCGAGATACTCCGGTCGGATGAAAAAGGCCTGCTTCGGGGCCGCCTCATTCACACGGATGACCTTGAATTCGATATCAACCTGAACGGCTCCTTTCCCGTGGACTCTGATGACAACGATGACCGGCGCGGTTTGCCCGACCTCGACTGGCTCGGTGAGATCGGTCCCCGGGTACAATTTACCGTCGCCCGGGCCCCTGGCGGCAACGCCAAGATCGACCTGGAGCTCCCAGTCCGAGCCGTGTTCTCAACCGATCTTTCAGACTGGGACTACAGAGGCATTGTGGCCGCGCCGGAGATTGCCTACCAGCACGAGAATTTCCTGGGCCAGAATACCCGGATCAAGCTGGGGATCGGGGCCAGTTTTGCGACCACCGAACTCACCGAGTATTTTTATGAGGTTGAGCCCCGGTTTGCGACCGCTAGCCGCCCGGTTTTTTCGGCCGACGCCGGTTATCTAGGATCTAAAATCCAGCTCGTCGCCTTCAAGTCCTTCACTTCCCGGTGGCGCGCCTTTGCAGGCTTAAAACTCGACCTGCACCATGGTGCCGCAAACGAAGACAGCCCCCTGTTCAAGGACAAGGCGACCTATTCCGCGGGCCTGGGGATCGTATGGTCCTTCTATCAGTCTGAAGCGAGAGAGCGGAACTAGGATTTGCCGTGCCCCATCCGGTGAGCACCGGTTCAACTCAATTTGTAGACAGAACACCCACGCACTGGAGTTATTCGATTAGAGGTTTTGTCCGTGTTCACTTACTGTGCGGGGCTCGACTCCACCTGTACACTGGAGATTCCGTCGGTTTCGTGCACGGACAAAGTTCGCAGTCCTGATATTGAGGTCCAGAATGAACGCGCCGACAAGCGGGACAAAAAAACATATTGTCCTCGCGTCCCACCCGAGCGGTAACGGAAATAAGCCGCCACCCGTGAATTGGGGCGCCTCATCTTCGCGAGAAAGAGGCCCGATCGTCGCATCACTCGGCGATTTGAGCCGGCGCAACGTGATCGGAACTCATTCCGGTGCCTATGGCCTATACCGTGCGCTGGCCGTGGCCGCGGGAACCCTCGATCCTGTGCATGTCCCCGACCTAACGGATACGTCCCCCGCCGCGCAGATCGGTCCTTACCCGCAGTGGCAAAAACCGGAAAAGATCGTCTCCCTCGATCCGTACGGTCACGTCGTCAGTGACGCATTTGCGGAACAACTTGAAGAGGGTTGGGACATCCGCCCCACCATCGCCGTGACCCGGGCCCACGTGAATATGCCCGAAATCAAGGATGCCATACGCGAGGGCCGCCTGCACGCCGATGGCGACATATTGACCGAGGCGGGGAGCGTCCGCGTGACCAAGGCCGCCCTTGAGCCTGTCTGGTACCTGCCCGGCATTGCGGAGCGCTTCAGCGTCGGCGAGAGCGAACTGCGCCGCAACCTCTTCGAGCAATCGGGCGGCATGTTTCCAGAGCTCATCACCCGTCGCGATCTCAAGGTGTTCATGCCGCCGATTGGCGGTATTACGGTTTACTGCTTTGGCAACATGGCGGCGCTGACGACGCCGGTCGGCAAGCTCGCCTGCCGGGTGCACGATGAATGCAACGGCTCAGACGTGTTCGGCTCGGATATCTGTACCTGCCGTCCCTATCTCGCGCATGGCGTCGAAGTCTGCATCGAGACGGCGCAGGAAGGCGGCGCCGGCCTCATCGTCTACAACCGAAAGGAAGGCCGCGCCCTCGGCGAAGTTACCAAGTTCCTCGTCTATAACGCGCGGAAGCGGCAAGAAGGTGGTGACCGCGCAGAGACCTACTTCGAGCGGACCGAATGTGTGGCAGGTGTCCAGGATTTGCGCTTCCAGGAATTGATGCCGGATGTGCTCCATTGGCTCGGCATCACCGAGATCGATCGCTTCGTCTCGATGAGTGATCAAAAGCATGACGCAATTACCCGCCAGGGGATCGAAATCCTGGAGCGGGTGCCAATCCCCGAGCACCTTGTGCCCCTGGATGCACAGGTCGAAATCGAGGCGAAGAAGGCTGCCGGCTATTTCAGTCACGATGCCCTCCCGAATGAGGAAGAGCTCGCCGCCGTGAAAGGCCGCGACCTACACGATTAGCTGGAGTCTGATTGTTGACGGACAGCGACGAGGACCGCGGCGCAGCATTGCGCCTGATGAGCGCCACTGCAGTGCGCGACCGCGCCGATCAAATTTTCCGAGCTGCCGAGAAAGACAGGCTTTCTCATTTTTCACTGGATCTCGACCGGTTTGACGACGCCACCAAATATGTAGCCGGTGTCATTCGCGAGAACTATCCCAATCTCGATGTGCCCTTCCACAGCCGCTGGCGGCACTTTTCTGCAGGCGGACACGATCGCTGGGGCTGGATTCGCCGCCGGTTGGATAATCCGTCCCTGGCTGAAATCGGCCGTGTCCAGTTCGATCTCGTGATGGTCAGCGTGCTGCTCGACGCGGGCGCGGGAGACGCCTGGCATTACGTCGACTCCGAGACAGGCAAAACGTTCGCGCGCTCTGAAGGACTTGCGGTCGCGAGCGTTGATCTCTTTGCATCCGGCTTGCTGTCCAGCGATCCCGCCGCGCCGTTTCGTGCCGATGCGACGGCGTTGGCAGCACTGACGGAACCTGATCTCAACGAGGCATTTCAGGTGACCGCCGATAATCCGTTGATCGGAATGGCCGGGCGACTGGGCCTGCTGCACGGTCTCGCCGAAGTGGTGCATGAACGCACCGATCTCTTTGGCAGTAAGGTTGGGGCGAAGGCCCGGGTCGGAAATCTGTTCGATCGCCTCGTCGCGCAGGCCAATGATGGTTCGATTCACGCTTCCGAAATTCTGCAGGCCGTCCTCAACGGACTGGGCGCTCTCTGGCCGGGTCGCATGGCGCTCGGTGGGATCAATCTCGGCGACACCTGGCGCCACCCGGCCGTGCAAACGAACGATCCCAGCACCGGTCTCATCCCTTTTCATAAGCTGTCGCAGTGGCTGACCTACTCGCTGGCGGAGCCTCTCGAAGCGTGCGGTGTAACCGTAACAAACCTCGATGGCCTTACCGGTCTCGCTGAGTATCGAAACGGTGGCCTCTTCATCGATTTGGGAATTTTGCGGCCGAAGCATGATCAGGTAACCGCCGACGTGCATGCGGTCGACTCGGAGATCGTGGTGGAGTGGCGCGCTCTGACCATCGCCTTGCTCGACCGAATCGCCAGCCCTCTGCGGCAGGAACTAGGAGTGGATACCGAGACATTTCCGCTCGCCAAAGTCCTGGAGGGCGGGACGTGGCAGGCCGGACGCCGTATCGCCGCGGAACGGCGCGCTGGCGGCGGACCACCGATCCGGGTCTTGAGCGAAGGCACCGTGTTCTAGAGAATTACACCCATTGGAGGGAATAACGCATGCTGCATGATGCCACCGTCGTCGATCACCCGCTGGTCCGCCACAAGCTCACCCTGATGCGCGCCAAGGACACGCGGACCGCCGAGTTTCGCCTGCTGATGCGCGAGATCGCGCTGCTGCTCGGGTATGAAGTGCTCCGCGACCTGCCTCTTACCACGCAGACCATCCAGACGCCGCTGGCGCCCATGGAGTCACCAAAGCTTGAAGGCAAGAAGCTTGTTCTGGTTTCCATCCTTCGAGCCGGGACTGGACTCCTCGACGGCTTACTGGATCTCGTTCCGGTCGCCCGCGTGGGACACATCGGACTCTACCGCGATCCGGATACGCTGGAGGCAGTCGAATATTACTTCAAGGTTCCCGGCAATCTGGAGGACCGCCTGGTCGTGGTGGTTGACCCGATGCTGGCGACGGGAAATTCCGCCGTGGCGGCGGTAGCACGCATCAAGGAAGCGGGGGGAAAGAACATCAAATTCCTCTGCCTGTTGGCGT
>Ga0115002_10002845_pt1 | contig 22146 bp, 11 predicted proteins | sample ArcticOcean_MG_C_8_FD_89576 | JGI IMG/M metagenome (GOLD analysis project Ga0115002, IMG submission 89576) | Marine microbial communities from western Arctic Ocean - ArcticOcean_MG_CB11_86 | ecosystem: Environmental > Aquatic > Marine > Oceanic | place: Arctic Ocean: Canada Basin | collected... | reverse complement strand
GGTCAAAATTTCTGGCGGATCAAAGCTGCTGAATGTTTCTTCGCGAGGCATGCTTCGCGCAAAGGCAAGTGGGAAAGCCGAACTGACATTCACCCTTGGCGATAAAACGGCAAAAGCGACCGTTGAAATTTCTGGGTTTGAAGGAGAATATCATCCTGATTTCATTCGAGATGTTACGCCGATCATCTCGAGAATGGGTTGTAACGCGGGAACTTGTCACGGAGCCAACAAAGGCAAAGGCAGTTTGAAACTTTCCTTAAGAGGAAATGACCCGGGCTTCGATGTGTTAGTCTTCACCGACGACTTAGCTTCTCGCCGCGTGAATTTGGCATCACCGGCCAACAGCTTAATGCTTTTGAAAGCGACTGCCAACGTTCCTCACGAGGGCGGTAAAGTGACCCAAGAAGGTGAAGCCTATTACGAAATCCTCAATGCTTGGGTGACCGATGGCGGAAAACTGAATCTAGATGTCCCTGGCGTGAGTTCAATCGACATCTTCCCCAAAAATCCCGTCATCCAACGTTTGGGTGGAAAACAACAATTCAGCGTCGTTGCCACGTACACCGATGGCCAAACACGAGACGTGACAGCCGAGGCCTCAATCGAAGCAGGGACAATCGACGTGGCTGAGGCCGACCCCTTAGGACTAGTGACTGCCAGTCGCCGTGGTGAATCTCCCGTGCTGGCACGCTATGAAGGATCCTACGCAGCCACAACCTTAACCATCATGGGTGACCGTACGGGCTTCGTCTGGAAGAAGCCGGAAGCCTATAACTTTATCGACGAACTGGTCGCCGACAAACTTGAACGAACCAAAACACTGACGTCTGGGCTCTGTAATGACGCTGAGTTTTTTCGTCGAATCTATCTCGACCTGACCGGATTGCCCCCGACAGTCGAAGAAGTACAGCAGTTTCTCACCGACAAACAAGACTCAAAAACGAAACGTAGCGCACTCATTGGCAAGTTAATTGGTAGTGACTCTTATGTCGAATTTTGGACCAACAAATGGGCCGATATGTTGCAAGTCAATCGCAAGTATCTAGGCGTGGAAGGTTCGAAACCATTCCGTGACTGGATTAAAAAAGAGGTTGCTGAAAACACGCCTTATGATCAATTCGTTTACAAGATTCTATCAGCCTCAGGTTCGAATAAAGAATTTCCTCAAGCTTCGTACTATAAAATTCATCGAACTCCTCTGGACACGATGGAAAACACAACCCACTTATTCCTTGCAGTTCGCTTTAGTTGCAATAAATGCCACGACCATCCCTTCGAGCGTTGGACGCAAAACAACTATTACGAAACGGCTGCTTATTTTGCCCGCTTTGGTTTGAAAAAAGACGAAGCCAGTGGCAAAAGAGAAATTGGACGAACGGCAGTCGAACGAGGCAAACCGTTGTTTGAAGTTGTCTTCGACAAGCCAGATGGTGAAGTCAAACACGACCGGACCGGTGCAATTACCGCCCCTGCTTTCCCGTTTGAAACCAGCTATGAAATTCCCAAGAAAGCTACACGCCGAGAACATATCGCACGCTGGGTTACATCGAAAGACAACCGGTATTTTGCGAAAAGCTACGTAAACCGGGTTTGGGCTTACCTCACAGGCGTCGGGTTCATTGAACCAATCGACGATATTCGAGCAGGAAACCCTGCCACCAATCCCGAATTGTTAGACCGTCTGACTGAAGAATTTCTAGCTCATAACCTAGATGTCCGACACCTGATCGGTCTCATCTGTAATTCTCGCACCTATCAGCTTTCCATCGAATCCAACAAATGGAACGACGACGATAAAATTAATTACTCGCACGCCATGGCCCGTCGCTTACCGGCAGAAGTCCTGTACGACTCGCTGCATCGGGTCACCGGTTCAATATCTCGAATTCCCGGCGTTGCCCCCGGAACGCGGGCCGCAGAGCTGCCGGATGCTGGCGTCAAATTACCCAGCGGCTTCCTAACGCAATTCGGTCGCCCTGCACGAGAGAGTCCTTGTGAGTGTGAACGATCAAGCGGAATGCAACTTGGGCCTGTGATGTCATTGGTCTCAGGGGCAACCGTTGCCAACGCCATTGGTGACCCTAAGAACCAACTGACTCAGTTGGTCGCAAAAGAAAAAGATGATAAGAAACTGGTCAACCAGCTGTTCTTGAGAATCTTAAATCGACCAGCGACGCCTGAGGAAATTGCCGTCAGCCAAGATCTAATCAATAGCATTCCGGCAGAACACCAAAGGTTAGTTGCAGAACTTTCGAGTTACGAAAAATCCTTGGCTCCGACTATTTTAGAGCAAGAGAAAAAACGCTTAGATGCAGTCGCGCAGGCAATCACTGGACTGCAAGCTTACGAAAAAGAGATTGCCCCGCGTGAGGCAAAGCTCAACAAAGAGCAAGCCGCACGGACGGCGAAATTGACTGCAGTCCTGAATGCCTATCAAAAAACGTTAGCCGCAAAACTCATTGCCTGGGAAGCAGGTGCTGGAAAAGGAACCGAGTGGATTCCCCTCGATCCTAAAGAACTTTCCTCCACATCGGCCACCACGTTAGTCAAGCAGAAGGACAATTCGATCTTAGCGAAAAGTTCCAACGGAATTGGCGATTACAAAATCGTTGCCGAGACTGACCTCAAAGGCATCAAAGCCGTTCGTCTAGAAGTGTTGACTGACAAGTCACTTCCTAAACAAGGACCTGGACGAGCACCTGACGGCAACTTTGTCCTCACCGAATTTGAAGTCACGGCTGCTCAAAAAACAGATGTTTCTAAAGCAGCAAAAGTGGCCTTGGAAAATGCCCAGGCTGATTTCAGCCAAAACAGTTATGCCGTCGCCACGGCCATTGACGGAAAACTCGCACCTTCCGGCAACGGTTGGGCGGTTGCCCCACAGATGGGCAAAAACCACACCGCCAGTTTCGATTTCAAAGAACTTGTCGGCCATGATGGCGGAACCGTGCTAACCTTCGTACTTAAACAACATTTCAACAGCGGTAAGCATTCCCTTGGAAAATTCCGACTATCCGTCACAAATTCGGCTGGCCCCGTGTTACTAAACGGTCCTCCGAAAGAAATCGTTGCCATCATTGCTGTCCCGGCTGACAAACGAAACGCACAGCAGAAAACAAAGTTGATGGAATACTTCAAGTCTGTCGATTCTGATTTAAAGAGACATCAACAGGCTGTTGCAATTAGCAAAAAACCGCGTCCGGTCGATCCAAAACTGAAACAGTTACGCGACCAACAGGCAGCAGCCAAAAAACCGCTGCCTGTCGATCCAAAGCTGGCCCAGCTGCGGGGTGATGTTGTCACCAGTCAACAACAGTTACAAAAACAGCGTTTGACCGGAGCACAAGACATTGCCTGGGCTTTAGTCAATAGCCCATCGTTCTTGTTTAATAGGTAAATAGTCTCGCAAACCATTTGAATTTGTTTACAATACACATCGTTCGAATTTGAACCATTTAAGAACAACAAGGGAGAATTGATCATGCTCGTCATTCCCGGTCAAAACGGTAAAGACCTCTGTGACCCAGGCATCGGCATGTCTCGCCGCGAACTCATTCGGGTTGGCGGATCAACAATGCTGGGGCTAAGTTTGGGGTCAATGCTCCAGATGCAAAATGCCGCAGCCAAGGAGGGGACTGCAAAAGGTGGCCCCGGTTGGTCCAAAGCCAAAAACGTTGTGCTCATCTTTCTGCAAGGCGGACCCAGTCATTTAGACTTATGGGATCCTAAAGAGGGTGTGCCCGATAACGTTCGCAGCCCGTTCAAACCAATATCGACCAAGCTTCCCGGTGTGAAATTTACCGAGTTGCTTCCCAAACTGGCTCAAGAAAACGATAAGTTTACGCTCATTCGTTCGATGAGCTACACCCCCAAAGGCTTGTTTAACCACACGGCGGCCATCTACCAAATGCTCACCGGTTATACGACCGATAAAGTGAGTGCCTCCGGCCAGCTAGAACCGCCTAGCCCGAAAGACTTCCCGAACTTCGGCTCGAACATCATCAAGCTGAAGCCGCTGGAAATTCCCATGTTGCCGTTCGTCATGCTGCCTCGTCCTCTGCAAGAAAGTGGCGTCATCGGTAAGGCCGGAACCGCGGGCTTCTTAGGTCGTGCTTACGATCCTTACTACCTGTACCCCGATGGCGATGACATGAACATGAACAAGATGGACAACATCAAGGTCGATGACCTGAAATTGCGTCCTGATGTTTTCGCCAGTCGTCTCAAACGACGCGCTCGTTTACGAGATGTGATCAACAAAGGAATCCCTCAGGTTGAAAAGGCAGTCGCCGATTACAAACTGAATGAGTACTACGACCAAGCCTTGGAACTGGTCATTTCCGGTCGAGCCCGCGATGCATTTGCTTTAGGTCGCGAATCCAAAGAAATGCGAGACCGCTACGGTCGCAACACGTTCGGTCAAAGCCTGCTGCTAGCACGCCGTCTAGTGGAAGCTGGTACCAAAGTGGTCGAAGTTGTGTGGCCGAAAGTCGCCAACTCAGACAACCATTCGTGGGATGTCCATAAAGGCCTGACCAATCGCATGAAAAACCAGTCTGCTCCGATGCTCGATTCTGGACTGTCGGCATTTGTTTCCGATCTTGATGACCGTGGATTGCTCGACGAAACCCTTGTGGTAGCCATCGGAGAATTTGGACGAAGCCCACAAATGGGCGTTAGCACCTCGGGTAACGATAACAGTGCAGACGGTCGTGACCACTGGCCATACTGCTACACGGCCTTCGTTGCAGGCGGTGGAATCAAACGGGGCAACATTTACGGCGAATCGGATAGTACCGGTTCAGGACCGAGAAAAAACCCCGTTCACCCGGCTGAAATCCTGGCGACTATCTACCACTCCTTTGGCATTCCTTCTGATACAATGGTTTACAACCATCTGAACCAGCCTCGCGAAATTGTCAAAGCTCAGCCGGTGACGAGTCTGTTTGGTTAATGAGCAAATAATTTTATACTCAAATTCAAACACCCGCTTCAACTCCATTACGGTTTTGAAGTGGGTGTTTTTTTATTCCCTCGTTTCAGTCGGACATTGGCCCAAGTTCAATTCCAGTTGTTCATTTCATCGAGCGGATAAATCGGTCGGGGGACGTGCTTCCAGTCGAAGGCCCGCAGATTCGATTGGGTGACCCCGGGTGAATCGACGCGGATCATCGATTTTCTCCAGCGTTCGAAAAACTGAAAATTGCTGGCAGTTTTTAGTACGACCATTTTTGCACTCTCGACATCCATTCCTAAATGGGTGTAGAGCACGGGGTGGTTGATGGCAAATGTCCGCCGAGCCAGCACGACTAATTGAATTGGCCCTACTTGTAACCACACAGCGGGACCAATCTCGCAGGGACCACGTTCACCGAGAATAACTGTGACCCCCTTTGAAACGGCTTGAACCTTTGCGGTGATTTCTACAGGGGTGCTGAATACCGAATCTTGTTTACCGCCGATCGACACAGTGATTTTGGAAGAGACACCTGCCTCCAAGGCCTGCTGAACAACCTCTGGATCAACCATCGGCACCAGAGCCGGCCCAACCAGATTCTCGGCAATCAGACTTTTCAGAATGCAGGTGCTGTCACCGGGTGCACCGCCATAAACAGAATCGCCTGTGTCAGAAAGAAGCACTAACCCTTCTTCGAATTGGTCCGCTTGCCGAACTGCCTCTTTCGGAGCGACTCTTTCTGACTGCCAAAACTGGTCGCGCAAATCCCATGCTTTTTGGGCCATTTCGTCTGCCAGTTGTTCTGCCAGATCGGGGTTTCCGTTGGTGTGAACGACCACCGCCCAGCCCCCTTCTGCCACATCGAGCCAGGGTTGCATTGGGTAAGGCGAGACATCAATCACTTCAGGGTTTTGTTCCATTTGCCTAGCAAGGTCGAACCATTCTTTCATTGGTCCTTGGGAAGTCAAAAACTGATCTTGTGGCGTGAGCATGGGGATTTTCCGCCAAGCCAACTGCGGTATTAGTTCACCCGAAAGAATTTGAAACATAACTTTCGCGGCTTTTTTTCCCGTTTCATACGGATGATGAGGCTGAGTTTCATGCCCGATCAAAACGGTTGCCAGCTTGGCCATCCGTTCGGTGACATTTGCATGGTGGTCGAGCGGGACAACAACTGGGAGGTCGGGCCCAACAATTTCGCGGACTTTCTCTAGAATCATGCCTTCCACATCGTCGTCAATTTCGGACGAGGCCGCGCCGTGCAATGACAAAAAGACTGCATCGAACGGTCCGTTTTCTTTTAATCCGGTGGTCAATCGACTAACCAGTGGGCGGATGGTTTCCGCAGACATTACCCCACCAGCACTGGCCCAGCCTCTGACAATGGGTATCAACTCTGGAGGCTTCGGCTGGCCTGTGGCGATTTCAAAAAATCCGCCCAAGGGACCGGTTCCCTGAATTTTCTCCAGAAGTTCATTTCCGAAATAAAGACCATTCCCTTCAAAGGCAGACATCTCGGTTTTCAATGAGCTGAATGTCGCCGTCTCTTGAGCAATTTCAGCAATGGCGATTCGCATATTTGATTTCGTTTCAAATTATTGAAGTTGTTCTAACATTTAGCAGTGGCCTTTGACTTTAAGCCTTAGCCTTACAGAAATCAATTGGTGGCAACTACCGGATCATCCTCTGGAACAATCAACTGTCGCGCGTCAACGCCCATTGCAGCCACCCCTGCAATAAAGAAGGCTGTCGCACAGGTTAGAAAGACAGCGTTCCAGCCGAAATTGCTTAGCACAGCCAGCAACAGTACCGGTGAAATCGTGGCTCCTAAATTGCCCCACATGTTTGACCAACCGTGAATCGAGCCGACATTTCGACCACCAACGTCTTGCTTGTAGGCCCACAACGATGCGGAGCCGACATCGGTCGAGAAGGCAACGACGGCAAACAAAGCAGTCATTGCCCAAACCGAAGGTTCAAACAAACACAGTAAGTAGGCCGAGGCTCCTAGAAAACGACCGCAAATAATTGGCATGACCCGGCCCCACCTTAAGCCGAGTACACTTCTTAAGCGGTCGGTCAACCAGCCACCCAACAGCATTCCGGACCAACCGACAAATAGCGGGACAGCGGCCATCACCCCCCGCTGTTCCAACGGAATTTGGTGGACATCAAGCAGATATTTCGGTAGCCAAGTCACCAAAAACACCCATCCGACATTGCTACCCCAATGCGTTACGCAAATTAACCAGAGGCTTCGGCTACTGAGAATATTTCTGAAGGGGACGGTGCTTTTTTCGGCTTGTAAATCGGCCGCCTTCATGGGCTTGCCGTAGTCGATCAGTTGAACTTCTTCGTCGTTGCACCAAGGATGTTTACTAGGAACGTCTCGGAAACAAAACCAGAATACTGCTGCGACAATGATTCCCAACGATCCGAAAGTCAGCATGACCGGCCGCCATCCCCGTCCATAGATTTTTCGAATCGTTTCGGGATAAGCGGCTTCTAGCAACAGGCGGTTTCTTCTCTCGATTTCCATTTCCGAGAGTCCCTGTTCAGACCGTTTGATGAGCCTTTTGCATTCTGTTTCAAAATCCATGTCGCGAAATAGATCGGGTTGATAAAAACTCTCAGAATGAATGAGAAAATTCAACTTCGCAATGAGATGGATTTTGTCTTGAGAGGAGTAAGTGTTTTGGGGATAGGATGATGAATCGGAGGCTTCAAAAACATTTGACAGACTCTGTCGTGTTTGTGTTGAAAACTGTTTCCAAAGAAACTGATCGATTTGCCTGGGGGGATTTTGATTGACCTGTTTCCCGTCAATTTCAGCAAATCGTGCAGCAAAAGGGTGGATGTCTAGAATGTCAGAATCAGACAGCAATGAGGACGTTCCTACGGGAACAAACGCAATGATAAGCCAAGAGGTGAGAATGGGAGCCAACCCGCCCCCCACACGTCCTCCGAATGCTACATAGCTACTCGACTTACCGCGCGAGGTTAACGGAACCCATCGGCTGAGCAAAGCTGCACTTGTAGGATAGGCCCCTGCTTGACCTAACCCAGCAGCAAGTCGAACCGCTAACAGCATAATAAAGCCGACAGTCAGCCCCATCATACTTGTGAAAAACGACCAAGTGAGAATGTACAACGTCAACATTCTTCGGGCGCCGAATCGGTCGCTCAACCAACCCGAGGGCACTTGTGCCAGGGCGTAGGAAAAAAAGAAGGCAGAGAAACAATAGCCGAGCTGAGAGTCGGAAAGTTGAAGATCTTCTTTAATATACCGCTGGGCGTAAGACATGCAAAAACGGTGCAGGTACAACAAAAATGCAGACAGGACTGTGACACAAACTACAAAATGGCGAATTCGAGTCGGCTTGTTCTCGGAAGATTCTGAAGAATCGATAGCTGGCGAATCAGGGTGTGTCATGAGGGTTCCCGAAATCTTATTGGAGAACAATCAGCCAGGGCGATGAACAATGTTGTGTGTCCTTTACCTGCGTAAATCTTTCTGGATAAACTCTACCAGAAAACGAGTGCGCAACACATCGAGCGAGGGAAAGAACTGAAGCGGATGCCATTTCGCGAGAGATGCCGGAACTAGCGATTCCGGTTTGGATAGGATACCTCTCAGCAACCGACGAATTCTATTGAATTCGTCGGTTGCGAAAGGCACGTCCCCCCTGACGCCCAATAAGAAAACAGTTTTTAATTTGCCTTCTCAATCAGGCGTACGCGAAACTTCTTGTGATCGAGTTGTGTTGATTAATTGGGGGAAGAAGATTATTTAACCGCGACAATGAAAACTGAAATTAATCGATACCACGACTGTTGGTTTTCAATTGCTTAAATCGACTCTTTTGGTTTTACTGACCTGCACCGCCAAGGCCAGCTTCAACCGCTTGTCGGTCGAGTTTGTATTGTTCGAGAGCTTGAACTTGGTTGCTTAAGATAAACTCAGGACCGGCTGGGAAGAATTGAACATCGTCCTTCAAGTAGTAGCTTGATGGCAACGTTTGCCCGCCAACCGTCGATTGGCAACCCGTCATCGCCATTGAGAAAAACGCACAACTGATTAAAACCAAACTTGGCCACATATTGAATCGGTTGAATTTCATTCCTGGCCTCATCCTTGAATGCACTCGTTTTTTGTTTGCCCGTTCTGATTCTCAAGGGGACAAAAAAGAGAATCGTCTACGGTCGAAAATTGTAGTTCTTACTTCAGCCAGCTTAAAAGCGATTGCTTCCTGGCTGTACGCAGTCCGTATGAAGGCTACATATTCAGTTATCGACCGATACAACCGGAATCTTCCACACAATCTGCCAATTTTGACAAGATTCACTTAGGAGATGTGTGATGATTGCGAATAAAGGTGGCCTGGGATGACTGGGGGCTATTTTGCTTTGAAGGCTCTCTGAAGTTCTTCCAGTGAAGTGACTCCCTCTGCAACCAAGCGCAGACCATCTTTTTGCAGAGCCAGCATGCCCTCTTTCTTTGCCAGGGCTTGAATTTGGGCTGTCTTTGCCCCCTGGGAAACTAGTTTTTTCATTTCCTCTGTCATTTCGATGAATTCAAACATGGCGGTTCGACCGTAGTAGCCAAGTTCCCCACACTTCCGACAGGGCTCGTATTCTTCCTCTGGGTTTTCTTCTTCAGGAATTTCGGGTGGACGAAACAGCATCTTCGTCTCTTCTGGCAAGCCTAATTTTGCGAGAAGTTTGGGATTTGGACGGTAGGCCTGTTTGCATTTATCGCACAACGTGCGGATCAGTTTTTGGCTGATAATTATCGACAGGCCACCGGCTAACGATTTCCCATCAGACCATTCAGTTAATTGGGCAATTCCATGGGCAGCGTCGCGGGCAGAGAATTCGAAAGCAATGCACGCCTTGTCTTTCAGTGATAAAATCAGCTTTGTTCTTTCTGAATCTTTTAAAGGATCGACAAAAAGTACGTCTGCTTCTTGCCGAAAAATTCGGTTCAACGTCGCTTCATAATCATCGCCTGCTTGTGGCTTAAATTCCGTAGCGTAGGGGAGTTCTCGACCTTGGAGGTCAGCGAACGAGTAGACGGCGTACAAATAGGCGTCAATAACTCGCATGGCGGCGAAAGTCGTCGTCGTGGTGCCCGAACGGGCTGGGCCGCAAAACGTAATCACTCCTTGTTTGGTCGCAGCAGCTTCTCGAATTTTCTCTCGGAGCACCTGGGGAATGTTGAGGTCATCAGGCGTAGTTAACGAAATCGAAAGGTCACGGGCGTGGATGAGTAGTCGCTCACCTGTTTTCACGGGGACCGATTCAACCCGAATCTCATAATCCTTTTCATCAAACTCTGCGGGCATGCCGCCTTGCTGAGCTTCCTTACGTACTTTTACGTCAAGGCCAGCTAGGTGTTTCGTAATTTGAGTGAACGCCAAGCCTTGCTGTTTGGAAAGCCGACCGCCGGAATAAGGGACACCATCAATCGTGAACGTTACGGACGATTGTTCGCCTTTGGGTTCAACGCGGATGAGTTCGGCTCGTCTACCCAGTGCATCTGAGATAATTTGTTTAGCCACCGGCAAGCCCGCTTGAGCTAACCGAGCATGCTCAGCTAGATTGACTTCGTTGCCGTTCGTGGGTGGTTGGAAGGTGACGAAATCAATTTCCTCTTCCTCTTCCTCAATCTCATCTTTCCCTTTTCGGAATCCGAAAATCACGAACAGTCTCCTCTAGCAATCAAACAGGATTTAGAACGAATGGGGGAAATCGACAAATTAGAATTTTCTCGCGATAGGTTCCGTCCATCATCCACTTTGCGAGGCGACTGAGTCAAACGAAAAAGTGGCCATTTCCCAATTAATACATACTTTAAAGCAATCCATATTCCTTTAAAGTGTTACTTAGTGCACCGCGCTGAGCCTCATCCAAAGGCGTCATCGGTAATCTTAATTCCGCTGAACCTCTTCCGAGAAGTTCGACTGCCGTTTTGATCGGAATGGGGTTCGTCGATAAACCCAACATGTCTCGGCACAGTGGAAACAATTTCGTATGCCACTGCTGAGCCCCTGCAATGTCGCCCGTGTTGAAGGCTTTAATCATGGCTTTCACATCTTGAGGAACAATGTTCCCAACGACTGAAACCACGCCACTGCCTCCTAAGGCCATTAGTGGTAAAGTCAGGCTGTCATCGCCAGAAAGCACTGTGAGGTCGCTGAGTGACAACACTTGAGAGGCTTGGTCCATCATGCCGGTCGATTCTTTCACTGCGACGACATTTGGAAACTCGGCGATCCGTGCAATCGTTTCCGGTTCCATGTTTTTTGCCGTTCGACCGGGAATGTTGTACAAGACAATGGGAATATCGACCACTTGGGCGATTGCCTTGAAGTGCTGGTAAAAGCCTTCTTGAGTCGGTTTGTTGTAGTAAGGGGCCACGATCAATGCACCGGTTGCCCCGGCGTCTTGGGCAAACTTTGTGAGGCGAATGGCCTCGGCGGTACTATTTGAGCCGGTGCCGGCCATTACTTTAATCCGCCCGGCAGCCTGTTTGCAGACAAGCGAAATAATTTGCTCGTGTTCAGCGTGGGTCAATGTCGGGCTTTCACCCGTTGTCCCGACGGGGCTCACACAGTCGGTTCCTTGTTCGACATGGAAATCGACCAGGGCTCTTAAAGCACTTTCATCAACGGCACCGTCCTTAAATGGTGTTACCAACGCAACCGTCAACCCTGCAAACTGCTCACCTTTTCTACCCATGAGATTCATCCTGTATCACGACAATGTTTCTGTTGACTGACTGAAAACGCATTAAGCTCATAAAGTTAATAGACACTTTAGACAGAAAAATGTTCAATTTCTAACGGTCTTTCCAATCGACATTGGAAAGCCGCGATAAGGCCAACTGCAAGGCGTGTGTTCCATCGCGACCGTGCCCTTGGGCTTCTAAAGCCAAATACAATTGATGCGACAACGCCAAACCGGGCAACGAAAGCTTCATATTTTTGCCCTCGGCTAAGGCAATTCCCATGTCTTTGATGAAATGCTCGACAAAGAAGCCGGGGTCAAAATTATTGTCCATAATACGAGGCCCTAAATTCGACAGCGACCAACTGCCAGCAGCCCCACTTCCAACCGATTCTAAAACGGTGGGTAAATCGAGCCCCGCTTTTTGGCCGTACAGCAAGGCTTCACAGACTCCGACCATGTTTGATGCAATTAGAATTTGATTGACCATCTTCGTATGTTGGCCGGACCCCGCTTCCCCTTGATAGACGATGGCTTTTCCCATCGCATCCCAACAAGGCTGTAAAGCATCGACGACCTCTTTCTCGCCGCCAATCATAATTGACAGTGTACCATTTTTCGCACCGACATCTCCGCCGGAAACTGGGGCATCGACACTACAAACGCCTTGTGCTTTCGCCGCTTCAGCGATTTCGACAGCCAGGGAAGGGTCGCTGGTTGTCATATCGACCAGGATGTTTCCTTCTTTGGAACCGGCTAGCGCCCCATGTTCACCGAGCATCACTTCCCGCACGTCTTGTGGAAAACCGACGATCGAGAAAATGACATCCGAGGCTTCCGCAACCGCCTTAGGGCTGTCGGCCCAAACGGCCCCTTTTTCAAGTAGTGGGTCGGCTTTCGATTTGGTTCGGCTGTAAATGGTGGCCGAGAATCCAGCGTCAATCAAATGGCCAACCATGCTGGCCCCCATCACGCCGGTGCCGATCCAACCAATTTTTGTCTGCCCAGGAGCAATTGTCGGTACTGCCATAATTTGTCTTCTTCCTGTTGTATTCTTTGAAATCTAATGGAACCACTGATTGTTCTGAAACACGATTCATCCCAATCCACTGCAAAAGGGATTGGATTGATTAGGAAATGGCTATCAAACTGTAAACCGGCAGTATATCGGACAGTAATCAGAAAGTCACTCGACCCGATCTCAGAACATGCCGTAAAATTGACGAACCAAGAGGCACTACGATGCCCATCGCCAACACGGTTTATTTTGTATCAAACTTAAGCTCCAACATTGTTGGCCGGGTCAGCCTTGTATTCAACCACAGCAGTTTACCATCCCAGGCATACTTATTCTGTGCGACTGGATTGCCGTCCAATTTCACATTGGCTAATTTCCCCGTTCGTTTTCCGAAGTCAAACGCCGGGTTTACGCACACGCCACGAGGGCTAAGCTTGAGCTGTACCTTGTTAGTATCAATCGCGAAAGATCGATTCGATGGATTCCAAACGACCGACTTGGCTCCGTGAATGTCTAACGGGGGATCTGTCCCATAGTTTTTGGCACGTTCCAACAACTCATCATCGCTCGCATCGGTCATGCCGATAAGCCACGCAAAAACTTGCAACTGCATACGTCGCTTCTCTCCCAGTGCGTCAACGCCAACGGACATCTCATTTTTTATAGGGTCGGGGCGAAGATAAGATCCCCAAGTCATGATGCTATTGTGAGCCGGCGCGAAGCGGACGGCGTCGTTCACTTTGCCACGTCTGCCGGTGTTCTGGCCCCGCGACAAAGGCCAGTGGCTGCCCCAGTAAGCCATTGTAACCATCTCACCAGCATTCTCGAACGGCATATAAAAACGATACGGCAGGCTGCGATCCCAGGGACTAAAAAAAATCGGGGTCAGTTTTTCATTCTTGTGAATGCGAACGCGATAAATTGGAGGCAACGAATTGGGGTTTACAAAGTCGGTTGCCTGACGTCTTTTTTGTGGAAATTTCAATTCGCGTTTTTCGCCGTCAAGAAAAATGAAGTCAATTAGATTCTTAGGCAGGACATCTAACGGGTACGCTTCGGGAGCCGAGATCACAATCAATTCGCTGACTTCAAAATTCAAGCCCGGCGTACTTTTTAACGTGAGAACCCGCGTTCCGAATCCATCGGGGTAAAAGTAAAAGTCTTCCTGCATCGAATCGCCCCAGACTTTGTAGTTGAAATCGCACGATTGGTACGTCCAACGAACATGCACGCGGGCCTCTGTCGATTCGACAATTTCAACTCGCGAATAACGCAGTTCTTTGTCCATCAAGGGCTCAACGGCATCAACGTATCCACCTTCTTCCGGAGGGTTCGATTCAGCCCATTCGTATGTGAAACCAGTGTTGTGGCGTCCCGCCCAAAATGGAATAAAACTGGCTCCTCGCCAGAAAACGAATCGCGCACCGTTGGGGAACGACACCACAATGTCGTTGAATTTTGAGTCCCAACCCTCTTCGTACTTCAGTTTCTCGTGCTCTCCTGCTTGGCCTTTTTTGAAAACTGCGATTGGCAAATCGTAGTTCAGCTTTATCTCGGTCGCACCAAACGTGGGTAATTTTGGAGGCGACTTGACTGCATGGGTTTGAATTACCTTTCCCCAAAACTTCTCGCCATTGGCATCCAACATGGTGATCTGCAGCACGTCGTGTATTTTTTGTTGTGCAGGTATGGAGAGTTGGCTGGCGAGTCGCTCGTCTTGTTTTAAGTCAAATGGTTTTGAAATTATCACTGATGGGTTCGACAGAAACCAAACGTTAATCTTTCCGTTTAGAATATCTCGATTGCGCGAAATGGCAGCAACCTTCACCATTGCATTTTGCCCAGGGCCCAGCAATAGTCGGTTCTCGGGGAACAATATCATGCCTAGATCGACTGGGTTGATCTGCTTTTCTGGACGGGCAATTGCATCCGCTTCAAACGCGGGCGGCTCTACTTTTTTCCGGATAATCTCTCCATCTCTGGCAGGGCTTCCGGCAGGTCGAAAGACAACTTCGTCTGGCCAAGATTTCAATTGTTTACGCACAACTAAGGGAGCCGTCTTGGGAAATTGAATCGCGAGCTTCTGCACCACCTTGCCGTTCCGATAGCTTTCTAATTGAAACCCACGGGCCGGAAGATAGTCTCCTTTGTATGTGACTATGACCGTGACTGGCCCATCAATTCTCGCAAGTCCAAATGGCGGACGCCAATTGAAGTTCGGTTCGACTTGAATTTCAAACAGATCTCGAAACGGCTCGGCACCAGAGGCACCAACGCAGTTAAGAATGATGACGAACGCTGTAATTACGCGGGTACGTTGTAACAACCGATTGAGTACTGTGAGGGGAAAAAGCATAACGCCGATCACTTCCATGAGATAAAATGATTCAATTTTGGAATGGGATAACTGTGGACATTATCACTACAAATGCTGCAGCTTGTCCAGTAACTCCAGGCTTTAATCCACAAGTGTGAAATCGACAATCATAGAATCTCCGCTGGTATTTTCATGAGTTGGCGGGTTTGCTAAAAAAAACGGTCGAACTGGAATGTACCAGTTCGACCGTTCAAATTAGTCAGAAATCAAATCGTTTGCATCATTCGCTTGACGATGATTGTGCCGAAGTCGTGGGTCGTTTTTTGCGACGGAATTGACCACCACGAACCTTGTTTTTATCTCCGAAGCGTCGAGATTTGAAAGGCTTGCTGGCGATTGATTCACCGTCTTTCTGTCCGCCCATCGGTCCACGTCTCGGTCGTCGAGATCGAGTTTTTGCACCTGAACCTGAAGGCTTGTGATTGTGCTTGGCTTTGGATGGTGCAGATTGTTCGACGCCTGGAATTTGCGCAACTTTCACGGCACGCTTAATCAGCTTTTCAATGCGTCGTAAGTAAGACCGCTCTTCTCCGCTGCAAAACGAGATCGATTCCCCTTCAGCCCCGGCTCGTGCCGTCCGGCCGATTCGGTGAATGTAAATTTCTGGGGTCATCGGTAAATCGTAATTAATCACATGCGATACGCCGGGCATGTGCAGGCCACGGGCTGCGACGTCGGTGGCAACCAATACCGGCGGGCGTGAAGAAGAAAACTTCTCTAATGCGTGTTGCCGGGCCTTTTGAGTTTTGTCACCGTGAATGGCCATTGCAAAAATCTTGGCACGTTTTAAATCTTGGACGACTCGGTCGGCACCACGTTTGGTGCGGCAGAAAACCAATTGGCGTTCGCCATTTACGTTTTCCAAAAACTTGATTAGGGCAGGTGACTTTTTCGATTTTTCAATGAACGCCACTGACTGTTCAATTTTTTCCGGCGTTGAAGCATCGGGCGTCGATTGCACCATTTCCGCATCGTTGAGCCATTGGCCTGCCAATCGACGAATTTCGCCGGGCATCGTTGCTGAGAACATCAGCGTTTGGCGATCAGCGGGAACGTTCGCAACAATCTTTTTCAAATCGGTAATGAAACCCATATCAAGCATTTGGTCGGCTTCATCAAGGATCAGGATTTTGAGATCATTCAGTTTCACGAAGCCCTGGTTCATTAAATCTAACAACCGTCCGGGGGTTGCGATCACAATGTCGGTGCCTGCACGCAGTTTATTGGTCTGCGGGTTTTGGCTGACGCCGCCGTAAATCATTGTTTGTCGCAAATGCGTGCTGTCGCCGTAGGTGTCAAAACTGTTTTTGACTTGGTTGGCCAATTCGCGTGTCGGTGTCAGGACCAAAGCTCGAATAGGACGCGCGGGTCGGCGGGCATTGTATTTGCCTTTGCCCTTCGTACCTTTCGATTTGTTGTGTTGTTTCGGTGGCTTCTCGGGCTGCCAATCGGGTTGTTTGTCTGAGAGTAAATGATGCAAAGTAGGCAGTGCGAACGCGGCGGTTTTGCCTGTCCCTGTTTGGGCACAGCCAAGCACATCGCGGCCTTCAAGAATCAGCGGGATCGCTTCACTTTGGATCGGTGTAGCGGTGGTGTAGCCCTGTTGCGCAACGGCAGCCAGAACCTGGGGGTGAAGCCCCATTTCATCGAAATTCATTAATCAACTTTCGTAAATACAACGATTTTTGACTGGCTAATGCGGGCGTAAAATACCCACTGCAGTCGAACAATTAAGTTCGCCCTGAATAGAAAGATCACTCAGAGGGTAAAATCGCTGAGAAGTCGACCAAACAGAACGAGTCGCCCGCGTAAACGTAAGCGTGGCGAAACTCAGGGGCAATTATCATCCATTCGCGGTCGAAACAGCAGGCCTGACAACGGCTTAAAGCTGTGTCAAGCGGACCAACTGGTCGAAAGTGAGTAAACGTCGGCGAGCGATACGTTGACCGCCGGGCGCCCCTGGTGAGACAAATTATAGCAAGAACAGCAGAGATGTCAACGCTGTGAAATCGGGGGTCAGATTTGATAGGTTATTCGTTGGAAACCGTTGGTTTTACAATAGTTGTGATGGTTGCGTAAATTCGACGTTCGGAGAGAACCGATGCCAGTCCTTTCCTGATCCTTGTATTTCTTGTACTTCGATTGCACACTGAATTTAACAAAACGGATCATTGATTATCAGTGGTTGCCAGGCTTTAGTCGGACAATTGCAGTGCTATTTAAGAGGTGCCTTTCATGAAAATCCAAGCTCTCAAAAAATTGCGTGAGAAACTAGCTTCTGGAGATTTCGTTTTCGGAATGTGGGTAACATTGGAATCGCCTAGCATTACTGAAATGGCTGTTTCGCTGGGGCTAGACTGGGTGGTCATTGATGCCGAGCATGGCCATCTCGATTGGAAAGAAATTGTTGAACACATTCGAGCAACCGTTCGTAGTGAGACTGTTGCACTCGTCAGAATCTCGGAACGTAACACGGGTCTTATTAAGCGTGCACTCGATATAGGGGCGGACGGCATAATTGTCCCTTGGGTCGAATCGGTTGAACAACTCCATGAGATTATCTCCGATTGCCTGTTCCCGCCGGAAGGCCGCAGGGGCATCGGCGGTGAACGCGCCACCGTGTGGGGGCAATGTTTGGCCGAGCATACGGAAGAGGCCAACGAAAATGTGCTGATTGTGCCTATGATCGAAAGTGTTGCCGCTGTTAAGGCCGTTCCCGAAATGTGCAAGCTGGATCGAGCCGACGTTTTCTTTTTTGGCCCAGCCGACTTTTCATCGAGTGCGGGGTTTCGCGGTCAGTGGGAAGGCCCGGGGATTGCCGAGCAAATAGTTCAACTGAAAGACACAATCCACCAAGCTGGGAAACACTGCGGGTTGATGGTGACCGGAAACGCAGATTTACAGAACCGGTGTGAACACGGTTTTCAAATGCTTGGAATTGGTTCGGACAGCGGGTTATTGCTTCGTTCTTTACACGATTCACTCAAGCTTGTCGGCAAGGATCGGAAACCGGCGACAACTTTGGATCCACAAGATGGCCAAGCCGTCGGAAACTAGCTTCGTTCATTTCGATCTAACCGTTCCGATTTAACCGTTCCGATCTAACCTTTCAGAGTTTCGGAAACCACAATCGCTTTGCGGTTTCGCCGAGAATTTGGGCGCGATCCTTTTCTTTCAGGGGAAGCACTTCGGTAAAGATTTTCAGATGCTCGGCGTAAGTTGTTTTGGGCGTCCACAGCACGTTGGGAAAGTTGCTACCCCAGACACAGCGCTCGGGCCCGTAGGCATCGATAATTTTCATAGCCGCATCATGCAAATCATTTCCTGGAAAGCCAACTTCGGTGCCTGTGCTAATGAAGTCCACCTTGGGATACAGGTTTTTGTATTTTGAAAGACGTAAAACTTCCTTGAGTTTTTTCTCATACAGCGGGCCAGGCTTCAGGTCCATGCAATGGTCGAAGCCCACGATGATGTCAGGGAATTCTTTCAGAAGTTTCTCGGCGCTTTCGACCCATTCCAAGTGCATGAGGAAAATATCGATTGTGGCGCCAATCTCTGCACACGTTTTCCAGAGCTTGCGCACGCCGGGATGGTCGAAAGTTTTGCGGTTGTTTCCCGGCGTGCTGCGTAATGTTTTGACTCCGAAATCTCGTACGTATTGTTCCATCAAGCCCGGGCTGTGCAGATCGTCCGGTTCGAGCGTGCAAACCCCCGAAACCCAATCGGGGTTCGCCTTTGTTGTGTCACATACGTAACGATTGTCGTAGCCGTAAAATGTAACGGTTTGCACGGCACGCACTGCGGTGACACCATTTGCTAAACTGATTTTACGAAGATCATCGATTGACGCTTTCCCTCCCGGAACACGCAGCGGTTGATCTTTGGGTTGGTAGCGTTTTTCATCGGGCGAATAGATGTGGGCGTGACAGTCGATGATGAGCATCGGAGAGATTCCTTTGGGGAATTGGATTTATTTAAGTCAGTTGGGCCGTAAGTAATTACTTTCTGTCTCGTGAAAACACTGTGATGGTAGCCGGTTCGATACGGATTCTCCGATACTGACATCGCTGTTGAGACGCTGTAAATAGTATACCGATAATGAACTGTCTGATTCACGCGAATTGAGGCCATAATTGTTATTGGTCTCGATTTTGATACAATGAGTCATTCGTTTGCTATGTGCTTAGAAATTTTAAGGGCAGGGTTTCTCTGCTTTTTTTTGAAGTAATACTTGGATGGTTTAAATGATTCGCATTCTGTCAATTTTCATCTTGCTGATATCCCCGCTGGTCAATTCTGGTTTTGTGTTCGCTCAGTCGAGAGACAATCAACCTAGCAAAGCAGGCATTCAGTTTTTTGAGTCAAAAATTCGACCCGTGCTGGTTTCGGAATGTTATGGATGCCATTCGGCGTCAGCAAAAAAAAATAACAAGCTTGAGGGCGAGTTGCTGCTTGATACACGCGCGGCGATGCTCAAAGGGGGAGACACGGGGCCTAGTATTGTTCCAGGAGATGTAGGGAAAAGTTTATTGATCGCGGCGATTCGACACGAGTTGTTTGAGATGCCTCCTAAAAATAAATTGTCAAAACAGGTGATTTCTGATTTTGAAAAGTGGATCAAAATGGGGGCCCCGGATCCACGTGACGGTGAAGCCCTCGATATTGCAAAATCGAAAATCGATGTGGGAAAAGGTCGTGAATTTTGGTCCTTCAAGCCCTTAGACCAGTCGCCGCCTCCAATCTCCAAAAATAAGAATTGGGGTAAAACGCCCGTCGATCAATATATTTTGACAAAACAAGAATCTCTGGGGATTGCAGCCAATCAACTTGCGGATCGGCAAACATTAATTCGGCGAGTTTATTTCGACCTTTGGGGACTGCCTCCTGAATCAAAAGAGGTCGAAGCATTTGTGAATGACGCTTCACCAGGGGCTTATGAAAAGCTGATTGATCGATTATTGGCGGGCGAACATTATGGAGAACGTTGGGCTAGACACTGGCTTGATGTTTCACGGTTTGCGGAAAGCAATGGATATGCTTTCGATCGAGACCGTCCGGCCGCATATCACTTTCGTGATTTTGTGATTAAAGCGCTCAATGAAGACATGCCGTATGATAAATTTATTCGTTTGCAAATCGCCGGTGATCAGTTAGGCCCTACCGATTATATGTCGCAAGCCGCGACCGGTTTTTTGGCAGCCGGCCCGTTCACTTCTCAACAGACGCAAAAAGAGCGGGAGCGAAGCCGGTACGAGCAGTTAGACGACTTGATTCATACAGTCGGGACAGCAACCTTAGGTCTGACTTTAGGATGTGCACGCTGTCACGATCACAAATTTGACCCGATTTCGAGCAACGATTATTACCGTATGATTGCAGCGTTTGCAGAAACCGGCTTCCAAGATTATCAACACGACCGCAGCCCCGAGAAATACAAGACCGAGAAGGCGGCCTTCGACATTACGCATAAGCCGTTTGTAGATGCCCGGCTAAAATATGAGAAAGAACAACTTCCCGCAAAACTGGCAACTTGGCTGGAAACTAAATCGACCGAAGCCGTCCAGCCCAAACTCAGCGATTGGCATACGGTCGGCCCGTTTAAGTCGGCCAATTTCGAACAAGCTTTTAACCAGCAATTTGAACCTGAGAAAAAAGTTGATCTTGCTGCAACATACTCCGAGGGCAAGTTGAAATGGACTCCCCAGCCGACTTGGACTGATGGGAAAATCCATAACACGTTCGTCGGAGATAACTCTGCAAATTATCTGTTCCGCACGATCACTGTCCCCACGGCTAGCCCGCTTGATATCTCGCTTGGCCGTGACGATGCCATCAAAGTCTGGTTGAATGGGAAATCAGTCTTGTCGAAAAAAGTCATGGGAGGAGTCGCCGCCGACCAGGATAAAGTCAAGCTGACATTGACGGCAGGAGAAAATAAACTGCTGGTGAAAATTGTGAACGCGGCTGGTCCATCGGGGTTTTATTTCAAGGCGAAAGACACAACTCCGCCCAAAGAGATTCAAACAATTCTTGCTTTGGAAAATGAGAAACGTAATGACAAGCAAAAGCAGCAGTTGTTAAAATGGTATGCCCCCTACGAAGCCGATTGGGTGACATTGAACGACGCAGAACAGTCAAACATGAAAAAACATCCCAAGCGAGATTTGATGCCCGTATTTGCTGCCCGAAAAGGAGGCGTGACCTATAACTTTGGAGCTGATACTCGTAAGGTTTACTATCTGGTACGAGGGAATTCAAATCGCAAAAATGGGTTGGCTGCCCCTGGTTACCTGCAGGTGTTAATGGCCGGTGAAGGCCAGGAAAAACAATGGGCGCTTGAAAAAACGGACCAACCCAAGCCCCGCCATCCGCGAGTTGCTTTTGCTGAGTGGCTGACCGATCCCAATAACGGGGCCGGCCATTTATTAGCCCGGGTGATGGTGAACCGGTTATGGCATCATCATTTTGGTCGGGGAATTGTTGCAACGCCGAGTGATTTTGGAACTCAGGGTTTTCGTCCTACACATCCCAAGTTGCTCGATTACCTGGCAGCTCAGCTAATAAAAGAAAACTGGAATCTGAAACCGATCCATAAACTGCTGATGATGAGCTCTGTCTACCAGCAATCGGGGCAGTCCAATGCGACTGCTAGCCAACTTGATTCTGAAAATAATTCATGGTGGAGACGCCCGGCTACTCGGATGGACGCCGAGATCATTCGAGATAACTTGTTAGCGGTCAGTGGTACTTTGAATGACAAAAAGTTCGGTCCGGGAACATTAAACCAGGAAGACCAACGGCGTAGTATTTATTTAACTGTCAAACGCGATAAGTTGGTACCAATTTTACAGTTATTCGACGCCCCCGATGCTATTCAAAGTATTGGGAAAAGGTCTGCAACCACAGTGCCCCCTCAAGCGCTTGCGATGATGAATTCGCCCTTCGTCCGTAAACTGTCTGAACAATTTGCGAAACGTGTTCGACCCGATGTTAAGAAACCCTTGGATCAAACTGTCATTGATGCTTATTTAATTGGTCTTTCCAGGCAGCCCGACACGGAAGAGC
>Ga0115002_10002842_pt1 | contig 22156 bp, 9 predicted proteins | sample ArcticOcean_MG_C_8_FD_89576 | JGI IMG/M metagenome (GOLD analysis project Ga0115002, IMG submission 89576) | Marine microbial communities from western Arctic Ocean - ArcticOcean_MG_CB11_86 | ecosystem: Environmental > Aquatic > Marine > Oceanic | place: Arctic Ocean: Canada Basin | collected... | reverse complement strand
GGCGTTTGGGCTTGAAGGGACTCGAACACGACTTTCATTACCGGGTCATTGGCGGCGGCACCTATACGCGTCGTTACCGAGTCGAGATGCTCGAACGTCCTCAGATCGTCCGCGTGACGACTAGGCTGAGTTATCCGGAGTACATGGAGAAGCCCGACCGATTCACTCCGGTGGCCGATGTCGAGGGTCCGGTGGGCAGCAGCGTTGTGGTTGGCGTGGTCTCCGAGGGCGATGTTCACGAAGGGCGGATCGAGTTCCTTGAGTTGAAGCGAATCGTTCGTAAGGTCACCGATCGGCGGCGGCGAAACTGGTTCGCGTCGACCCGACCTCAGGGAACTGCACCGAGCGGCACGTGGGCTATCGACTCGCTCGCCGGCCGGGACGCTCACACTGACCCACCCAACATCGCCGCTCATTCGCACGGCTTCACCCGTGCACCCGAGCCGTTCCTGGTGGGTGCCGATGAGGTGCTGTTTGCGACGGTCTATCTGCCGCCGGACCAGACGCCTCGACAGATCATGCTCAAGTGGCACGACGGCACGGGCTGGGAGCACCGGGCGTTTTGGGGCGAGGATCTGGTCGGTGAAGGCAAACCGGGCACGGTATCTCGGTTCCGAGTTGGCGACCTGCCCGAGACGGGTCGGCTGGTGACACTTGAGGTTCCGGCCCGCAGCGTGGGACTGGCCGGTCGAGCCATATCGGGCATGATGTTCAGCCTGTACGGCGGTCAGGCCCTCTGGGGCGATTCCGGTGCGATGTCACCGGCCGAGGAAACCGTCGTGGAACTGCTGCCGACCGGCCAGACTTTCGAACTGAAAGCCGATCAGCCAGACGATTCGAATGCACTTGACGAGGGCCAGAGTTACTTCAGCGGGACCTTCCCGCTGCTCGATAACGGACTGTACCGAGTGCAGCTGAAGAACAAGGCCGACCGCTACAACCAGCCGATGGCCGAAGCGACGATCGTGGCGATCCTCGACAATCCGCCTCAGGTGATCATCGAACGACCACGCCAGACGCTGGTCCTGTCGCAGCCTCAACCAGTACCCGTCTTCATCACTTCGTTCGACGATTTCGGCGTGAAGGAAGTGGTCCTGAGTGTGAAGACAGGTGATCAGGATACGTTTGTCAGCGAACCGGTCGTGACGCTTAGCCCGCCACTCGAAAACGACCATCGCAACATTACGCTGGATCTGGCCGACCGAGGTCTCGAGACCGGCGACACGCTGACCTATCGGGTCCTGGTGCGGGACGGCAAGAACCAGAGTGGCCAGACGATTGACTATGTGATCCAGATCAAGAACGACAACAACGCGGCAGACAAGCAGCTCGATCGGCTCGAAAAACAAACCGATACCCTGCGCGACAAGTTGGCCGACCTGGTCGCGAAGCAAAAGCAGATCCAGGACAAGTCGGAGCAGTTGGAACAGGACGCTCGGGACCTGACCGAGAAGTTCGAAGCGGCTCGGGAGGAAGAGGCCAAGGGGGACGAGGCAAAACCGGACGCGACGCCCAAGGCCGATCCCAAGGCGAAGCCGGACGAGCAGCCGGTCGAGCTGACGGCCGAGGAGCAGAAGACGCTCGATCAGTTGAAGGCCGAGCTCAACAAGTTGGCGACCGCGGAGAACCAGAACGCTCAGTTGTCCGAGCAGGTCAAGAACGACCTGGGGGCATTGGCGAAGCAGGCTGCCGAGAATCCGCTGGTGCCACCTCAGGTGGCCGAGCAGATGAAGAAGCTGGAAAACGCTTTCGAGAAGGCGGCGGTCGATCCGTTGAAGCGGCTTGCTGAGGAGATCAAGAAGGCGGCCGATCCCAAGCAGCAGGACACCAAGCTGCCGAAGATCAACAAGCAGGCCGAACGAGTTCAGAAGGACCTCGAAGCGATCCAGAAACGCATGGACGCATTGGCTCGAGCACAGCGAGACAGTCGCGAGGACCCGAAACAGGCCCTGCAGGAACTGAAGAAGGACCTGCTCGAACAGAACGCCGACCTGACCCGCGATGCGTTGCAGGAGTTGCGAGACTACCTGGCGAAGCTGCAGGCCGATCTCAACAAGCAGCAGAACAAGGAGCAGGACCTGTTGAAGGACAGCCAGCAGGAACTGGCCTCCGAAGCACTCCGAAAGGCACTGGAACTGCAGCAGGACGAGACGGCCAAGAAGAGCAACAAGGACCTGAAGACGGCCAAAGATCTGCTTGGAGCCGAACCAAAGGCTCAGGACAAGAGTGCTAGCAAGACGGATGGCAAGAACCAGGCTTCCAACAAGAAGAACGATCTGGCCGATCCGTTGATGCCGCCCGCTGGCGATCCGGTTGCCAAGGATGGGGCCGATCCTCAGGGCGAGAACCAGCCGAAGGATGCCAAGCAGCAGGATCGGGCCAACAAGGGTCTGCCGGATCTTGAGGGTCTCAAGGCGGACGTCGATCCGAAGTTTCAGAAGCTGCTCAAAGATCTGCAGGCTCGGATGAAGAAGCGTCAGACCGACGGCAAGCCGGCGGGTGATCCCGAGCAGTTGAAGCGACTCGAGAACCTGAACCAGGCCCAGCAGGCACTGAAGAACTCGGACAAGTCCTTGGAAGCATTGCGTGAGCAGATCGAATCGGCTCAGCAGAAGTCGGCCCAGAGCCAGCAGCAGCCGACCTCACAGCAGCAGAAGGCATTGGACGAGATCGAAAAGGCCTTGCAGCAGCCATTGATGGCACGCGCTCGCGAGATGATGCGGCGGATGCAGCAACAGAAGGCTCAGCAACAGAAGCCGGACCCACAGCAGGCGGCCCAGCAGAAGAGTGACGAGCCGATGCCGCCCCCGTCGACTTTGGCTAACGCACTGGTGGCTAACGAGAATCCGGATGGCGAGGGGACCGAGTCGGTTCTGGTCGATCTGGACAAGCTCGACGTGGAAACCCGTCGGGTGATTCTGAAGATGCAGCCACGGGAACGCGAGGAATTGTTACAGGGGTTGCGTGAGGAAGGTCCGAAGGCCTACCGAGGCTTTATCCGCGACTATTTCAAGAAGCTGTCACGGGCTCGGGCGAAGGGGCCAGTGAAGTGAAATCGAATTCGGCTTGTTGAGCCGATCGTACAGGGGGAGGGCGCAGTTCGAGGATGCTCGAGTCGTTGTTGCGGTCAATCGGTGTAGCCGACGAGATGGTCGATAACATCTCGGACACTCACGTCGCCTTCCAGCGTCCGTTGTGGCTGTACGCCTTGTTGTTGTTGATCCCGGCCGGCTGGTTCATCTACACGCGTCAGCGTCGCAATCTGTCGACGGTCGCGCGTCGGTTCGTGATTGCGTTGACTGCAACACGAGTCTTCGTGCTGTCGATGTTGATCCTGGTCTTGGCCAGTCCGGTTTTGCGGTTGACCGAGGAGATCATCAGGAAGCCGATCCTGGCGGTTGTGTTTGACGCATCGCAGAGTATGCATTTGCCGGCAGGCCCTTTCGAGACGGATGACGAGCGATTGTTGGTCGCACGGGCTGCTGGATTGGTGACCGCCGATGTCGCCACGCTCGACTCGGACGTCCTGGCAACGATCAACGACTTCGGTCGAGTGCAATTGGCCGAAGCAGCGGTTCGGGCGTCTCGCGAGTCGGTTTTCGACAAGTTGTCCGAGAAGTATGACGTGCAGTATTTTGCGTTTGCCCGGCGTCTGGAGCCGATCGAATTGGGACTTGGCAAGGGGAGCCAGGGTGCCGAGGGTGGCCAATCCACTTCGGAATCTCCCGCCGGCATATCGGTCACTCAACCCAACGCGTCGTATTTGGGTGACGCGGTGTTGGGGGTTTTGGATCGAGCGTCGGGTCAGCGAGTCAGCGGGGTCGTGTTGTTTTCGGACGGTCAGAACACGGGTGGAGCCAGTCCGGCGGATGCAGCGGCGGCGGCTCGATCCTACCGTCGCGACGGGGCTCCGGTGTTCGCCGTACCGATCGGTTCGACAGCCGACATCAAGGACGTGGCCATTGTTGACGTGTACACCAGCGGTTTGGTGGCCAAGAAGGACACCGTGCGTGTACACGCCACGATCGAGGCTCATGGATTCGACGGCCAGGCGATCCAAGTCGAACTGGTGTCTCATTCGCATGACGGCGAAACGGTATTGGCGAGCCGTGAGCTGGTATTGAGCGGGACGGAGCAGCAGCAGGTCGAGTTGACCTTCGTGGCCAAGGAGGCGGGGCCACAGTACCTGGAGGTGCGTGTACCGGAGCAGGCGAGCGAGAGTCGGCAGTTGCGTGCCAACAACCACGACGTGGCCTTTGTACGGGTTAGTGACGAGAAGCTGAAGGTGTTGCTGCTGGACGGTCGTCCGCGATGGGACTTCCGCTTCCTGAAGAATGCTCTCAGACGCGACAACGGTGTGGCCGGTCGGTTGACGACGGACGATCCCGAGGTGGTGGTCGAAACCGAATGGCGACGCCAGCCGGAGGCCGAGCGGGCCAAGTGGATTCCGTCGACGATCGAGGAGTTCAGTGAGTACGACGTGATCATTCTCGGCGACGTTTCACCAGAACTGCTCACTAGCGAGCGTGAAGACCTACTGATCCGGGCGGTACGTGAGCACGGCGTGGGGCTGATTGTCGAGGCGGGCCCCGTGTCGATGCCTCATGCCTACGGAGCCGATTTTCAGGAACTGTTGCCGGTGGTGGTCGAGAAGGGTGTGGCCGGTCGTGAGGCGAAGGTGTTCGAACCGTTTCGGATGGAGTTGTCGGCCAGCGGAGCGGTTCACGAGTCGATGGTGTTGTACGAGGACACCGGGCGAAACCAGTTGGTTTGGAGTCGAATGCCCGAGTATTACTGGTGTGCGGCGGTCGAGCGATTATCGGCCGGAGCCGAGGTGTTGGCCTGGAACCCGTCGGTCAGTTTGGCTCAGGGCAAGTTGCCGTTGATCGCCTGGCATTCGGCCGGAGCGGGCAAGGTAATGTTTGTTGCCACCGACTCGACCTGGCTGTGGCGTCGTACGGTCGGAGACCGATTCTTCTACAAGTTCTGGGGTCAGAGCCTGAGATTTCTGGCGGCGGCGGACGAATCGGTTGGGACGAAGAGCTTCATCGTGGTGCGGCCGGTACGGGTACAGCCGGGCGAGGAGGCGACGATCGAACTGAGAGCGTTCGCCGATGAGGAAGGGGCCTCTCGAGAGGAGCCCGAATTGGTGGTGGCGATCGAGGGGCCGGGAGCGAGCCGTTCGGTGAAGATGTTGCGTGACACGCGACAGCCGGGGCTTTACCGAGGCAGTTTCCTGCCGACTCGGCCCGGCAAGCACTCGATCACGTTCACTCCACCCACGGGTGACCCGAACCAGCGTGCCGATGCGTTGCTCAACGTGATGATCGCTCCCGAAGAGTTCCGGCACCCTCAGCTCAACCTCGCCACGCTCGAAGGTCTGGCACAGGCCACCGGCGGATCGGTGATCCCGCTGGATCAACTGGGATCACTCGAACGAAAACTGATCGGCAAGACCTTGACCACCAGGCGACAGGACCAGGCCACGATCTGGGACAACTGGTTGGTGCTCGTCTTACTGGTCGTTGTCTATTCGATCGATGTCGGCATCCGCCGGCTGATGGGACTGTCGTGACACCGACTTGGACAGTTCAGACAATTCCACCAGTTCACGCAGCTCAATCAACGGGCCAACCATGAATCGTCTGCGGATCACATTCTTCTGGCCGACTGCCACGTTGCTGTCGGGCTTGGTCCTGGCCACATGTTGGGTGATTGTCGTGTCCGGTTCAACCGATTCCGCCCACCTTCAGGCTCAGCCCAAGCCCCCCACAGCCAAGGCTGCGACGGCCGACATTCTGACCGAGACGGAGATCATCGAGCGGGTGACCGGTGCATTGGACCGTTCGGTCAAGTATCTCGCAGGGGTGCAGATCCGCGACGAATCGTCGATGGACGGAGCCTGGGACGACTGCAATGCTCCGAACGCGATGGCCATTCTTTCGATCATGGGTCGAGGGCATGTACCGGGTCGGGGACCGTACACCGACGTGCTCGAGCGGGGCAAGAAGTACCTGCTGCGGACTCAGGAACCAAGCGGTCTGTTTCGTTCGAAGCGGATTCCCGGTTCGGGACCGATGTACTCGCACGGGCTGACCACGTTGTGCATGGCCGAGATGTACGGCATGGATGCGGATCCCGAGCTCGAGGAGAAGTTGAGGAAGGCGGTCGATTTGATTGTGCGGTGTCAATCTGCAGCCGGAGGCTGGCGTTACCAGCCGAACCCGAGCAGCCAGGACGTCAGCGTGACGGTGATGCAGGTGGTGGCATTGCGAGCGGCGAACAACGCCGAGATTCCGGTGCCGCAAAAGACGATCGACAACGCGGTCAAGTACATCAAGAAGTGTGCTCATCCCAAGGGTGGTTTCGGCTACACCGGTCCGGCCCAGGGGCCTCACACGACCGCCGCCGGGATTCTTTCGCTGCAGCTGCTGGGCCATTACAACGACCCGACGGTCACGCGTGCCCTGGAGTTCATGTCGAAGGTCCCGGTCACCTGGGGCAAATCGCGTGGTGTGACCTATTTCTATTACTTCCATTACTACGCGATCCAGGGCAACTACCAGGCTGGCGGCAAGTACTGGAACCAGTGGCATCCTCAGGTCCGCGAGATGTTTCTCGAGCGGCAGAACGAGAATGGCAGTTGGGCCATGCCGAAGGGGATGTCCGAGACGGCCAGTGTGGTCGGTCGCAACAATGTTTACTGGACGGCGATGGCGTCGCTGGTTCTGGAGGTCTACATGCATTACTTGCCGGCCTACCAACGCTAGAATCATCAGCCGCAGCACGACGACCTGGAGGCGGGTTCTGGTGGCTGCCTGGCTTGACCCATGCCCACCGTTGAGGATGGATAGTGATGAAACACGAATCCCGTACCCGCCTGGTTCCTGGTCCGAGTGTTCTGGGCCCGCTGGCAGTGATGTTGTCGATCCTGGTATCGGTATCGGCATCGTCATCGGCCGCCGATCGCTACGAGGGGTCGCCGGTCGCTGCGGCACTGGTCAAGGCTGACGCGGCGGTCGAGAGGATTGTGGCGGTGTCGGCTGCGAAGCGGTCGTTTACCAATACGATCGTCGCGATCGACGACCTGATCGTGCAGCTGCGTCTCGACACCGAGTTTCTGCAGTTCATGGCCTATGTCTCGCCTGATACCGCCTTGCGGAATCAGGGTCAGCGGGCCGAAGTGAGTGTCAGGAACTGGATGATCGCGGTGTTGAAGCGAGACGATCTGTATGGAGCGATCCAGGCGTTTGCCGATGGCGAACCGAAGCTGAACCGAGAAGACGCACGGCTGCTGGAACGGACGCTGCGAGATTACCGGCGGGCGGGGATGGCGTTGCCGGTCAAGCAGCGTGAGGAATTGAAGGAGTTGCAGGTTGAGTTGAGCGAGAAGTCGATCGAATTCGAAACGACGATCCGTGCCGATGAGACGCGTGTGCCGTTGACCAGGGCGGAACTGAAGGGGATGCCCGATCAGTGGTTCGAGACTCAACCGATCTCCGACGGCATCTACATGGTCGGCATGGACTACCCGTCGTTCTTGCCGCTGATGGACTATTGCGAGAACGAGCTGACTCGGCAAAAGGTCTGGATCGCCTACAAGCGACGGGGCGGGTTGAAGAACGTGAAGCAGATCGAGGAGATTTTGTTGTTGCGGGCGAAGGTGGCCAGCCTGCTGGGCTACTCGCACCCGGCCGATTACGAGACGGAGATCCGCATGTCGAAGTCGGCGTCGACGGTGATCGAATTCTACAAGAAGTTGCGTCCGTTGTTGCGGAAGAAGGCGAAGCTCGACTTTGCTGAGTACACCGGTGCGAAGCGCAAGCACACAGGTCGCCCGGACGCGAAACTCAAGCCATGGGACCAGTCGTTCTACGAGAAGCGATTGATGCGCGACAAGTACTCGGTCGATTCCGAAAAGGTCCGCGAGTACTTCCCGCTGGACCGGGTCATCGGCGGCTTGTTCTCGATCACCCAGTCGCTCTACGGTCTCAGTTACAAGGAGATTACCGACCAGGCCAAGACCCTGGGCACTCCGATTTGGCACCCTGATGTCAAGCTGTACGAGGTGACTGACATCGCGAGCAAGACGGTGATCGGCCGCTTCTTTCTGGACCTGCACCCTCGGCCCAACAAGTTCGGCCACGCCGCTCAGTGGGGCCTGCATCCGCGGAAGGAATGGGCCGACGGACGCGTACAAAGGCCTCTGGCCGCATTGGTGTGCAACTTCACCAAGCCGACCAGCACCGCTCCGTCGCTGCTGACTCACGACGAGGTCGAGACGTTCTTTCACGAGTTCGGGCACTGCCTGCACACGATCCTGACCGAATCGAAGTACGGGGAGTTCTCGGGGACATCGGTCGCCCGGGACTTTGTCGAGGCTCCGTCGCAGATGTTCGAGCACTGGGTCTGGGATGCCAAGGTGCTCAAGACGTTTGCTCGGCACTACAAGACCGGAGCCGAGTTCCCCGACGAACTGCTGGACGGGATGGTCAAGGCCAAGTACCTGGGTTCGGGCATGAAGGCCGAGCACCAGATCTACTATGGGATGGTCGACATGACGTATCACTTGAAGCCTGATGGCAAGGTCGACACGACGCAGGTTGGCCTGGATCTGTACGACGAGATCGAACTGTACGATTCGGTGCCGGGGACTCATTTCCAGGCCGCCTTCGGGCACCTGACCGGGTACCAGGCCGGCTACTACGGTTATCTCTGGAGCCTGGTGTACGCCGAGGACATGTTCCAGCGGTTCCAGGAGTTGGGGATGTTGAGTCCCAAGGCGGGTCGCGAGTATCGCAAGACGATCCTGTCGCGTGGGGGCACGGTCGACGAGATGCAGATGGTCCGCGAGTTCCTGGGCCGCGAGCCGCGGATGGAGCCGTTCCTGAAGAACCTGGGCCTGGAGATCGAGTGATGGCCAGGACGTATCGTGTCGGGATCATCGGGCGGACCGGCAAGGGCAACTACGGTCACGGTCTGGATGTTGTCTGGAAGGGTGTTGCGAGTTGCGAGGTGGTGGCCGTTGCCGACGACAACAAGTCGGCATTGGCTGGCGCGATGACTCGCACCGGGGCGACGAAGGCCTATGCCGACTACCGCGAGATGCTCGACAAGGAAAAGCCCGACATCGTGTCGATTTCGCAGAGATGGATCGATCGGCACCACGAGATGCTGATGGCGGCGATCGAGATGGGCTGCCATGTCTACATGGAAAAGCCGTTCGTGCGAGACCTGGTCGAAGCGGATGCGGTGGTTGAGGCGAGTGAGATGAAGCATGTGAAGTTGGCCATCGCACACGGCAATCGCTATTCGCCTCAGGTCCAGATCGCTCGCAAGCTGATTGCCGACGGGCAGATCGGGCAGGTGCTGGAACTGCGAGGTCGTGGCAAGGAGGATTCTCGGCGAGGTGGTGGCGAGGATTTGTGGGTGCTGGGGACTCACATGCTGGACCTGATGCGAGTCTTTGGTGGGGACGTGGAGAGTTGTTTTGCTCGCTGTTTTGACAAGGGAGTGCCGACGAACTCGTCGCATGTCTACAACGGCAACGAGGGCATCGGTCCGCTGGCGGGAGACACGATCGATGCCAGTTATCGGTTCAAGAGTGGCATCAACGGGTACTTTTCGTCTCATCGAGGCCAGGGCAGTCGTTTTGGGCTGAAGGTGTTTGGTTCGAAGGGCGTGATCGACTTCCAGTCGGGGTATGGCAAGACGGCCTGGCTGTTACGGGATGCGGCCTGGTCGCCGGGTCGGTCGGGGTCGAAGTGGGAGCCGATTTCGAGTCTGGGAGTTGGGAAGCCCGAGCCGAAGGGGGCTGGTCATGGATCCAATCATGTGGCGGTGGTTGATCTGATCGATGCGATCGAGAAGGATCGCCAGCCGATTTCGAGCGTTTACGACGCCCGTGCGGCGACCGAGATGATTGTCTCGGTGTTCGAATCGCACCGTCAGGGCCGCCCGGTGGCGGTGCCGTTGGAGAATCGCAGGAACCCGCTGACGCTGCTTGGTGACTGACTGTTTGGGGTCAGACGTCACCCGTGGCCGGGCCTGGCCCCTTCCTGACACCGGGTTGTGGTTTGCTGGGTGGAGAATGCTGGGTTGGACGAAAGGGGTCAGGCCCGGCCACGTGCGGCGTCTGACCCGTCCTTCGGGTGATTCTGCTGGCCTTGCGATTAGTAGAGGTGGACGCTGAGTCGGTTGTATTGGAAGACGGGTTGAGTGGTTTCGGTGACGCGGCCGCAGCAACCTCGTTCGGCTGGCCACCATCTCCAGGTCTTCAGAGCGCGTCGTAGGCCGACACGAGGAAATTTGGGTGGGTGATCTGTCGAGAACCACTTGCCGAGGATCTTCTGCCAGGCTGGTTCCATGAGTCGTCCGCGGATGTGAATCGGGTCGATCCCGTACCAGTTGCCTTCGGGTTTGGTCAGCGGAATCGAGTACTTGTCGGCTAACGCGATCACTCCGGCGTCCAGTTCATGGGCCTGTTGGCTGATCCTGGCCAGCGACAGGTTGCAGCTGGGGAAGAGGATTCGGCGAGCGAGAGCAAAACGGATTGGCGACAGGGACTTGAGACTGGCCAGCGGGAGGCGGGTCATCACGGTGTCGGCGTCGAGGCTTTGCAGTCGTTTCAGGCAGGTTTCGACCCATTCGAGGATCCGGTCCGAATCGTGACCGTAGAGGATATCGTTGCCGATATCGGTGAGCACGGCTCGTGGTCGCATACCGTCTTCGGCTGGTTGCCAGGCGTCCCAGAACCGGCTGTCGGTGATCCCCGGCAGCGACCGCCCCAGCACGCGGCTCCAACCTCCGTACGATCGACCGTGTCCGTGGATGCCCCAGATCTGAAGCGGATCCCCAACCGCGTTGGCCAAACCACTCACCAATCGCGGAAACGCGATCGTGACATTACTGGCTCCAATCAGGATCAACTGCTTCATCGCTATCGACTCGAACCCTTCACCGGGTTGTACAGTTGTCGATCCTAACGGGATGCTCGTTCGAGTACGACTCGTGGCCGATTCCTCGTTTGTTCTAGTTGTTGTGAGTGATAGAAACGGTCAGAGTACGCTTGGAGAGAGTGTCGCGCCGGTGCGAGTTTCCGTGAATCGAATGCGGGTCCCTGATGACTTTGGCTAAATTCCACTTGCTCGAATTCATCTTCGCAGGCCCCTGTGGTTCTTGCCTGTTCCTGCTGGTGTTTGTGGTGGTGGTTGGCTGGCTGATCCGTTGGAATAATCGGCAAAGCGGCGAATCGGCATCCGATGGGATGGGTGAGCCGGAACGAGCGACAGTGTTGGCTCGACGCCGTTCTGGTTCTGGTGCTCAGTCGGTGTTGAGTGAGGATTTGAAGGCGGCCGGGCGAATTGTCGACCGGCTGCGTTATCGCGAGTTGGTGGATGCGGCCGACCACGATCGGCTGTCGAGTCTGCTGGACCGACTTGATGTGCTGGAGACGCGTCTCGGTGCGTCTGGTCCGGAACCGGTGACCGAACTGCCACGGCGTTCGCCCTCGGATCACTCGGCCACAGGGCCCAAACCAGCCGCCAAGAAGCCGGCGTCTTCGAGTTCGCCCCCGGCTTCGGTTTCGTCAGATCCAGCGGCCCCGTCGTCCGGATCGGGCCAGGCGCGTTCGCCGGTTGCTGCTCGTCCCAAGCCGCTGCCGAAGCCTCGTCGTGGAGTTGGCGAGTTGATGTCGGCGTACATGGAAGAGCGGAACATGCGTTGGGGCGAGTTGTTGGCCGGGATGCTGATCATTGGATCGAGTATCGCGTTGGCGATCGCCTTGGGTCAGACGCAGATGGGGCGTGATCGTCCCTACCTGGTGACTGCGATCGGGATGGCGTTGTGTGCGGGCATCCATTTTGCTGGTCTCTACACGCTGACGAAGTGGAAGACTCATACAACGAGTCGCGGCATGTTGACGATCGCGTCGATGCTGATCCCACTGGTCTTTTTGCTGACGGCTCATCTGGCGATCAAAGCCGGCAGCGTGGATCTGGGTTTCCTGCTGACTGGTGCGGTGGGCCTGGTGTTGTTTGGGTTCACGACGTCACAGGCCGGACGTCACCTGATGTTGCAGAGTGGCCGTTGGCTGTTGCCGATGGCGGCATTGGTGCCGGGAGCGGGTTACCTGGTGGCGACGATGTTCCTGCAAGAGAAGACCAACATCTCGGGGCCGGCGTTGTGGGGTTTGCTGGCGTTTCCGGTGGTGGGTTACCTGGTGTCGATGGGATCTCAGCTGGCCATCGCCAGTCGTTGGAAGCGATTGACGGCGTTGCGGATCCAGCAGGTCTTCCGCTTGCAGGTGGTGGCCGGATTCACGTTTGCGGTGACATCGATTTGGATACTGCGTCACACGGTGTCGACGGGCGATTACGGTGTGTTGTCGTTGTTGTTGACGGTGGCGGCGTTGCCAGCGACGGCATTGGGGCTGTTGGTCAGTGACCGGGCGGACCCTCTGCGGCAGGTGACATTGAGAATGTGGGGTGTGGCGATTGCGATTGGCGGTGCGATGACCGCGGTGCTGTCGTTGGGATTGGCCTGGCATGACCCACGTCTGCTGATCGGCGTGGGATTGATCAACTTTGCGACCTGGTCGATCCTGGCCTGGCGGATCCGATTCCCGCTACTGCACGCTCCGGCGATCGCCGCCCTGGCGTTGTCGTTCGACGTGGCGTGGCAGTTGGCTGTGGGTCCGTGGGTCGAAGGGCAAAGCCTGATGCTGGCGTTGCTGAGCGAGCATTCCTCGGCGGCATTGACGCTGCTGTCGGCAGCGGCTGCGTTGGTGGCATGGGGGGTGAGCCGGGGTGAACGGAGTGCGGATGCCAAGGTGATCGCCCGTTCGTCGGCGGCGGTTGCATTGAGTGGATTGGCGATCGCGTGTCTGAGCGGTTTGGTGGTCTCGTTGCGAGTCGAGCCGCGGCTGGCGAGCCTGGTGTTGGGGATCGATGCGATCGTGTTGTGCACGGCGGCCTGGTTCAGTTGCTCGCGTGGCGAGGGCAGCAGCAACGTCAGGAACTGGGCGTGGGTGTCGGGAGTCTCTGTGCTGGTGGCGTTGGTTCACTTGTTGGGTGTTTCGGGTAACACGGGTGAAATCTCATCGTTGTCGAACGTGCTGGTGTGGTTGCGAGCTCATCGGGTCGGCTGGCTGCTTACGGCCTTGGGAGTGCACTCGATTCTGCTGACTGTCCTGTCGGTGACACGAGTGGTTCGTTCTGTCGGCACGGCTTCGCGGTCTCAGGCAACCGTCTGGAGCGGTCTGGCCTGGCTGGCAACTCTGCCGATCCTGCTGACGATCATCACGATTGTGTTTGTCGAGCAGGACCGTTTGACGCCATTGGCCTGGCAGTCGCTGGGCGTGGCGATTGTGTGGTTGGTGGCGGCGGTGATTGATCGCAGCGGTTGGCGTCTGGTGACGGCACAGTTGGTCACGGTATTGCCGTTGTCATTGGGCGTGGCGGCGGTGTGCGAGTCGTTGCCCGAGGTGGCATTGTGGGGCCACCAGCACCTGCATGCTCAGTTGATCGCCGCCGGTCTCTGGTGTTTGGGGTGGCAGGCATTGCGACGTTTCGTGGTACCGGGCGTATCGGATCTGGCGGAATTGGCCCGTGTCAGGCCGGCGGTCGACGAAGTGGTGGGCAGGATTGTGGCACTGGTGGTGATGGTGTTGGCAGTCATCGGGACGGTGCCGGGCCTGTTGGCCGAGTTGCGTCCCGAGGGTGCCGTGTCCTTGAGTATCGAGCCGGTGTTGCTGGTTCCGTTGTGGCTGCAACTTGGTCTGGCGGCGGTGTTGCTGGTGCTGGCCACTCGGGTCAGCCTGTGGCGGGCCTTGTTGCCGTTGGTGGCAGTCCCGGCATCCGTGGTGGCTGTCGGAGTGGTTGGTCTGGGCGATTCGATCGTCGGCGAGCCCATCGATCAGCTGGCGAACCGGCCGGGCATATGGTGTTCGCTGGCGGTTGTCGGCCTGGTGGTTGGTTTGGGATTGAAGGAACGCCGGAGTGCTTTGGGCTTATTGCTGGCATCGGGACTGGTGCTGGCTGTGCCGGTGTTGGTGTCGGCCGGATTCGGTCCGGATGAAGCTGGCGGGACAGGTCGAGTGGCGACCGTTCTGACGTGGTCGTTGTGCGTGTTGATCGTCGCAGTGTCGGTCGTCTGCCTGTGGTGGTCGCGGCGGTTATTGCGAGCGAGGCCGGCGGCAGTCGGATCGGCCGAGCGGTCGATCGAGAGTGTCGGCGTGTGGGCCGATTGCACGGCTCCCGAGTTCCTTCGTCGCACGATTCTATCGACCGCCGGCTTGGCCATCGTATCGCTCGTATTCTCCCGGGCTTTCAGCCTTTCGGCGGCTTCACCGCTCGTGCCGACCGATTCGAGCCCTGTTCTGATGACCGTGATTGGCCTGGTCGGTCCGTTGGTCATGTTGGCGGCAGGGTTGATGGTGGGTGCGATTGGGCAGGGGTTGGCGACATCTCAATTGGCCGCAGCGGGCTTGTTGGGCCTGGCCACTTCGATCGGTGTGGCGGTGGCCGGCTCGCTGGGTGATGGGACGTCTGATTGGATTGCTCCGGTCCTGGAACTGTTGCAATGGAACGCGATCGTGCTGGGTGTGTTTGTGGCCACCTGGTTCGTGGCTGGTCGCGTGCGGCTGGGCACCGACGTGTTGTCGAAGCCGGCCTGGCAGAAGGTGGAACTGGCCGAGAAGCAGGGTGTTTCGGTGCTGATGGGCGGCCTGGCGATGGCGGGTCTGCTGATGTTCCTGGCCGACTTTGGCGCAGGCAATCCGCGCGGGTCGGTGGGAGCGGGTGGTGTGGAGGTGTTTGCCGTGTTGGGTGGTTGGCGGTCGATTCTGGTGTGTGGCTTGGCGGGAATGGGTGTGTTGGTTCCGGCTTGGATGGGCCGGGATCGATCGGAGTTGTTGTCGGCTGGCAGCCTGGTGGGCTTGCTTGTGGTGGTGAGCCTGGCGTCGGCGATTCATATGGGCCATCTTCCAGGCGGTGCCGTGTGGGGCGAACGGACCGCATTCCACGTGGTGCAGTTGGGCATGCTGGCTCTATTGGCCGTGCACGTGTTGTTGCCGCGTTGCGAGAGTCAGCTGTGGCGACGATGCCTGGTCGGCCTGGTCGTGGCGTTTTCGATCGTCCTGGCTCCGGCCGCACGCCAGTTGGCATTGTCGGGCAGTTCGCCGGTCGTGCTGTCGCTTTGGTCGGCGGGTCCGGTGTTCCTGTTGGCGTTGCTGGTGGGGGTGCTGGGCCACTTGCGTCGATCGGGCAGCCTGGCGTGGCGATCGACGGCACTGGTGGCGTTGGGGATCGTGTTGGCTCGATGGGCCTGGCTGGGCACAGATATCTTGGAGTGGTTGCGCGAGTTGGTGGGGATGGAGTTGACGGTGTTGGGAGTCGTGGCCGCGTGGTGGTTGGCGTGCGAGATCCGGTTCCAGAAGCGGCTTGGTGAGTCGTTTGATACTGGCGGTGGTGTTCCGGGAGTGGCTCGGCTGGTCTCGCTGGCGGGCATGGTGGTGTTGTGTGTGGTCGTGTTCAGGTCGGCGTTGCCACCGACGGGAGGCTTGTGGTTGAGTTCCGGGGCGTGGCACTGGTCGGCCTGGGCGGTGTTGACGGGACTGGTGATCGGTTCGGCCTGGGACCGGTTGTCCCAGGGGCAGGTGGCCCGCCTGGTGTTTGGCAGCTGCGTGATCTTGGCCTTCCTGGTGCTGGGCGAGCTGAGATTGGGAGCCGTGGAGGTGGATGGGGATCCGTACCGTGTCGGCGTGGCTGTGGCTGTCGGTTGCCTGGTCGTGTGCCTGGGTCTTGGCTTGGCGTTGGGAATGGGATACCGGGATCGGCTGGTGTCTTGGGCCGAAGCGGTGTCGGTTCCGTCGCCGAAGAACCTGGCGGTCGGGATCGATGAGTGGGTGCCGGGCACGATGTTCATCTTGTCGTTGGCCAGTGCCGCTCTTGCGGTGTTTGGGTCGTTGGAGTTTGAAGAGACGTGGCACGGTGTGCTGACTGCGGGCTGTCTGTTGGTCGTTGCCGTGTCGATGATCCCGGCGGGGACCGGTATTTCGCACGAGTCTTTGAGTGGTTCGTCGAGCGGGTCGTCGCGGCGTTTGATGCGTGGTTGGGTGTTGTTTCTGGTGGTGTTGTCCCTGGTATCGGCTCGATGGTCTGGCAGTGACATTGCGGCGTCGGGGTTGCCGTTGTTGCATGGGACGCTTCGGTTGCTCGAGATGCTGGCGGTGTCGTCGGCGTTGTATGGGATCGTGTTGGTGAGGTTGTTGCCGGCGTCGAATTCGTGGCGGTCGAGTGTTCGCCTGGCTGGTCCGTTGGTTGCCGGTTCGGCGTTGTTGGTGACGTTGTCGGTATTGGTGATGGAAGCGTCGATCGGTCGAGTGGCGTTGGCGGGTCAGTTGACGGGTTGGGACATCGCCGTGACGGCGTCGGTGTTGGTGGGGCTGATTGCGGCATTGATTGCGATCGCCGTCTTGCCCGACCGCGATCCATTGAATCTGACCGAGCGGGGTCGGATGGTGTATGTGTATGCGGCCGAGGTGTTGGTGTTGTTGCTGGTTGTGCACAAGTATTTCACATTGGCGGGGTTCCTTGAGTTATTGACCGAGAACTGGCCATCGACGGCGATCGGTCTGGCGATGGCTGGCGTGGTGTCTGGTTGGTGGTTCGAGCGACGTGGCCTGACGGTGTTGGCCGAGCCGTTGCACACGACGGGAGCTTTTTTGCCATTGTTGCCGGCGTTGGGCGTGTGGGCGATGGGCGACCAGTTCCCGATGGAATCTCGAGCCTGGTTGTTCCTGGCGATGGCCTTGATGTACACGGCGTTGGCCGCCACCCGGCGTCAGTTTGGATATTCGTTGGCGGCTGCGGTGTTTGGCAACATTGCCTTGTGGGTGGTGTTCAGCAATTTCGACTTCGATCTGGTGACTCATCCTCAGCTCTGGATCCTGCCACCGGCGTTGTCGATCCTGCTGTCGGCTCAGCTATTCCGCGAGCGGTTGCCGGCCGAGATGTTGCGAGCGATTCGTTCGGGTGCCACGGCGGTGATCCTGGTCACATCGACGCTCGAGATGTTCATCGGCGGTTTTGCCGCGAAGCCATTTCAGCCGTTTGTGCTGATGGTGTTGTCGGTGCTTGCGGCCTTGATCGGGATGGGGTTGCGTGTGCGTGTGTTCCTGTACCAGGGTGCGGCGTTTCTGCTGGTATCGATTGTTGCGATCGTGGCCTTGATCGCTCGGCAGTTCGAGCAGCAGATGGTCACGTGGTCGATGTTTGGGATCGTGTTGGGGATTGCGTTGTTGTGGTTGTTTGCCAACGTCGAACGTCGCCGCGCGTTGCTTGATGACGTGATGAAGCGTTTTGGCGATCTGGACGGCTAGCAGGCCGCAGGTGGGCTAGCCGCTGGTGCCGTCGGGGGCGAAGGGGTGTCCGGCTCGCAGAGTCAGGACCGGCTCGTAGCAGCCTCCGGGTCGAGTCGTACCGTGGACATCGGCGAGTGGAGCGGCGTCGTGTCGGAACTCGATCAGGGTGAGGTCTGCGGGGGCTCCGGGTCGCAGGCGGCCGGCCTGGTCGTCCAGGCCCAGGATCCTGGCCGGTCGGGAGGTCACCGCGGCGAAGATGTCGGCTTCGGGCATCCCGGCGGCGAGCAGCTTGGACAGGGTTCGCGGCAGGTCGTGCTGCGGCGTGCTGCCGATGTGACTGGAGTACTGGTCGGTCGAAATCGTGTCGGGTGCAAAGCCTTCGCCGAGAGCGGTTTCGAGTTCGTTGAAGTCGAGCGATCCCATGCCGTGTCCGACATCAAACAGCACGCCTTTCTGGCGTGCCGCGAGGACTTCGGGGCGAACACGGCCGCCGGCGACGATTCCGTGCGGTTCGCTGCGGAACGAGTAGGTGACCACGTCACCGGGTCGCAGCAAGTCGAACTGTTCGGCGAACGGCCAGTCGTCGGGTTCTCGGAGACCATACAGCAGTGGCCGATCGGTGGAGTTGGCGGCCTGGAGTGCGCGATCGAGTGCCAGTCGCGGGTCGGTGGATCCTGAGGAGGCTCGGCTGCAATTGATCGAGATTCCCCAGATCAGCGGTCCGCCATCAGTGATTGCTTCGACACAGGCGTCGACATCGAGCCAATCGGGATCGTCGAGGCAGGGTCGCTGAGTGCTTTCTCCGAGCCGCGAAATGCTGATCGCCAGTCGCACTCGGGTTCGAGACCCGCGGATCGTTTCGTCGCGGTAGTTCGCCCAGTTGTCGGCTCCGGCGTCTCCTTGTGAAAGCACCGTGGTCACGCCTCGGGGCAGAAACTCACGGTCGGGGTCGACACCATGCTTGGATCCGCTGCAGGCGGGGTGAGCGTGCAGGTCGAGTAGGCCGGGCAGCAGGATGGCGTCGGGGAATTCGAGAGTGCGTCGGGCGGGCGAGTCGTCGGGCGGATCGATGGCGGCGATCGTCTGACCGGAAACTCCCACCCGTCCAGGCCTGTCGCGGCCGGTCTGCGGGCAGACGATTCGGCCGGCGTGGATCAGGAGGTCGAATGGGTCGGAGTTCATCGGGGTGTGGGCCAGAGGCAGGCGGTTGGGATCAGAGTCGAAACTTGAAGGTTCGGCGGTACCAGCGGTAGATCCACTGGTAGGCGGTCCGCGTATCGACGAGGAACCGTGACCGGCCTCGCAGCCCGGTTTTCAGCAGCGGCGTATCCTGTCTCAGGAGCACGGTCGCCTGGTAGGCGGGGCTCAGCGGTCGTTCGCGGCCCTGTCGATCGGTCGCCGTCGCCAATTCGCCTCCGAGCTTGTTCGACAGCAGTTCGGGGATGAATTCGAGGTCGCGACGCGAGATCTTTTCGATGAATCCTTCGTAGATCCGATCAGCCAGGTGGTCGAACTTGAGTTCGACTCGGGTTGGCGAACGGGTCAGTTTGAGAGTCACTTGGCGGGTGCCGGTGCTGGATTGACTGACGACGGTGAGTTTCAGGACGGTGGGTTGGTTGGTGGTGATGGGTTGGTCGAAGTCGGGCAGCAGGTCGGCGAGTCGTGTGATGGGTTTTGCGTGATTCGAGGTGACGCGATCGCCGCGGACGATGCCGGCCTGTTCGGCGGAGGTGTTGTGGAGCACGGACGAGACGGTGAGGCCATTGGGTCCTGAGGTCCCGGTGAATCCGAGGGCTTCTTCGGCCGAGACCATATCGTTGCGGTCTCCCTGGTCGATGACGACGACGGCTTGGTATTCGTCGTCGGGAGCGATCGAGAGCAGGTGTGTGCGTTCGGGCAGGAAGCAGTTGCGGTTGCGGTCTTCGAGTGGTGTTCCGTGCCAGGCGGCGAGTTGATCGTTTGGCGAGTTGAGTGGTGCAGCGGGGACCCGTGACGGTGCGACGACGGTCCCCGCGTGGGGTGCTCGCACTGTCATTCTCCGGATTTGCTTTTGAAACTCGGCCAATTGCGTCTTGGCCGCTTTCCGGTTCGCTCGAGCCAGTTCTTCTCGCGGCCGGTCGTCGAGAGCATTGGCGACCGAGATGCGGATCAGCTGCACCTGTTGTTGTTGTTCGAGTCGGACCTGTTCGAGTTCGAGGGCGGGGTTGTCGAGTACGGCGAGTGTTTCGCCGGCGGCGACCTGTTCGCCGGGTTGAACGGGTCGGCCTTCGAGTCGTCCTGGGGCTGGGGTGTAGATGTGTCGGACGGCGTGAGGTTCGATCAGGAACAAGGCCTCGACGTGCAGCGGCAGGGGGATGGACAGGCCGGTGGCGATCAGAGTGACGAACAGGCCGAGGGAAATCGCGATCTTGGGACGGCTCAATGGTTCGATCCTTGGAGCGGTGACCTGTTTGTAGACGTTCAGGATGAGGTTGAAGAGGATGGTGCTGATCGAAACGAAGCCCAGGGCGATGCCGATGCTCTGGAGACCGTAGGGTTTCAGTACGGTGTAGAGGAAGATGAGGATTGCGGCGAGGATGAACCAGCGGTACAGGCCCGCGGCGATGGCGAATATCACGAATCCGACTCGACCGGTTTCGGGCATGAACGGGTCCGGCTTGGCCTCGATCCCCAGGCAGTACCAGCCGAACCAGTCGCGGAGTAACCGGTCGGCCTTGGGCCGGAGATTGGGGATTTCGAGCAGGTCCGACATCATGTAGTAGCCGTCGAACCGCATCAGCGGGTTGGCGTTCCAGATGACGGTGCTGATCGCGGTCACGAAGAAGACGTTCAGACAGAGGTGGTGGATGAGTCCGGACTGAGTGTTCCACCAGATGTAGATGGCGAATGCCGAGATGACGACTTCGATGTACATGCCCGCGGCGCCGATGGAGATGCGTTTCCATTTGCTCTTGAGCATCCAGCTGTCCGAGACATCGCAGTAGAGGCAGGGGCTGAAGACCAGCAGCATTACTCCCATCGCGTGGCATTCGCCTCCGAAATGCTTGCACGAGAGTCCGTGGCCGAATTCGTGGATCACCTTGCAGGTGCCCAGAGTGATCCAGAGGTACATCAGGTTGGGCCAGCTGAAGAACTGCTGAAAATCGGGCAGTTGTGCGGTGAAGGTCTCGAACTGTACGGCCAGCAGGATCCAGCTGGAGATGACGAACAGTAGGGTCACAGTGACGACGGCGGGGTGATAGACCCAACTGACGAAGGGGTAAAGTCGTTTGAGTACGGCTTCGGGGTCCCAGCCGGGGAGCCTCACGTAGAGCAGGCTCTTCATGGTGTTGAACAGCTTCTTCTTCTTTTCGTCGAAGTCGAGTTTGGCGAGTGAGCCGCCTTGGCCGATGCGGTTCGAAAAAACGAGTCCCTTTTGGTGCAGATCGGTGATCAGGTGTTGGATGTCCGAGAGTTGCAATCGGACGGTGGGCAGCACGTCGTGAAGTGCGTCGCGGAGTTCTTCGAGGTGTCGGTCGCCGTTGAGCAGTTGCAGGCAGTGGTACTGCTCGGGTTGCAGCCGGTAGTACTTCAGGCCGACGGGGTCCTTGATGACCCAGTACGAGACGCCCAGGTACTCGATCTGCTCGTAGATCAGGTCGTCACGGACCTGCAGCGGGATCGGTCGCCGGTTGGCGGATGTCAGCGAAGCGGCCGAACTCATCGAGTGCTCGCGGTATCGATCCTGATCTCGGCGGTCAGTCCATGTCTCAGCAGTCCGCCGAGATTGGCCACTTCGGCCCAGACCCTGACGTCTCGCTTACCCACCAGGCTGACTCCAGGATCGATGTAAACCAGCCGGCCGGGGAATTTCGCCTGTCTAAACTCGCTGGGCAGAGCATCGTTGCGGTCTTCCGAGTCGATCAGTTGGATGATGACCTTCTGTCCGGGTCGAAGGTGGATGGCTTGTCCCAGGGGGATTCGGCCTTCGACTTTCATGGTCGAGACATCGACGAGTTCGATGACGGGGTCGCCCTGGCGGATGGTTTCGCCTTTTTGCTTGAACCGTCGGGTAACGATGCCGTCGAAGGGAGCCTTGAGTCGGTAGGTGTTGAGTTGAGCTTGGGCGAGTGTGGTGTCGAGTACGGCGACGGCCTGATCGTGGATGGCCTGTTCGATTTGCAGTTGGCTGCGTTGTTCGGCCAGGAACAGGCGCCGGATTTCAATTTTTGGCACGACGTCCATGCCGGCGTTTCGGTTGGCCAGCAGAGCCTGTTCGTGCTCATTTTTTGAGACGGCGTAACTGGCCGTGGCGTAGCGTTTGTGGACGTTGTTGGTGGCTTTTTTGTGGGCGCTGTTGAGTGCGGCGACGGCAACCTCGTCGTCAAGCTTGGCAATCACTTCACCCTGCTTGACGTGTTTGCCTTCGTGGAGATCGAGGTCCGAGATGGTGCCGACGCGGTCGAAGCCGAGCAGGACCTGGCGGAGCAGCTTGACGCGGAAACCACTGGCGGTGACGGTTTGAGCGGAATTAGGCTGGATGGCGGGACGCGTGTCGGGGATCGTCAGTTGCCGATCCTGTGCCGCGGCGTCGAGCAGCCAGAGTGAGCAGAGGGCCAAGACGCAGGCGAGAGCGAACCGGTTGACGGTTGTGGTGTTGGCTGCGGTGTTGGGTTTGTTTGTGATTCGACTCATCGTGGTCCCTGTTCTCCTTGGGATCTCGGGTGGATCTCCATTGGGCCGTACGGCCGATAGTGTAGTCGCCGCGGGTGGGGCGACGGAACACGAGATCGGCGGATTGGCTCGCGGTGGGCG
>Ga0115002_10002841_pt1 | contig 22163 bp, 20 predicted proteins | sample ArcticOcean_MG_C_8_FD_89576 | JGI IMG/M metagenome (GOLD analysis project Ga0115002, IMG submission 89576) | Marine microbial communities from western Arctic Ocean - ArcticOcean_MG_CB11_86 | ecosystem: Environmental > Aquatic > Marine > Oceanic | place: Arctic Ocean: Canada Basin | collected... | reverse complement strand
CAGACCTACTCCTAAAAGCAGGTGAACACGCGGTGAAAATTTACCCCAACCATAGTAGTAGCTGTATAAAAACCCTGCTTCAGCAAAAAAGAGCAACCCATAGGGCCAAAAAGTCTTATCAAAGATGGAGAGCAGGTAACTTGTGAATCTCGGATAGAGAATCATGAGCATGAAAGTGAGAATCGCGCCCAGAGTAGCGGTGAAGGAAAAAGAAACACTCAACAAACTGGTAAACTCATGCGCTAGTTTATCGTAGCGTTTATCCCCTGTCTTATATCCGATAAACTCGATGATCAGAGCAAACATGGGAACGGCCAAAACGAAAGCTGCATACATAAGATGCAACTCCCCTATCGCCCATATGGCGATCCGACTACCGACAAAAGGAAATTCGCGGTAAGCAACATCTGCACCGCCTTCCTGGGATTGCGCAAAGAGCACCGTGGCTCCCGCTAAAAATACGCCCAGGAAAATTAAAAACCTAATGATACTACTTTTACGATGTCCGCTCAGGATCTGGTTCCTTCAATTAGGATAATTTCAAGATAAGAGAAAAAAGGGGTATTGAATTTACCATAAGTCATCACCACTCTCCGCCTGCATTTTTGATTTCTCTACTTCGCGATTTAACCAATTTTCATAATCATTTTGGCTCAGGACTTCAATAAATCCGCGCATAGTGGAGTGTCCGGTCCCACATAACTGGCTGCAGGCTATGAGATATTTCCCTGTTTGAAGAACTTTGAAGGTTACGGGAATACTCGAACCGGGAATAATGTCTTGTTTCACCCTCATTGTGGGGATACCAAAACTGTGTATGACATCCTTGGAGAGAAGGTGCGTAATAATCGGTTTGTCTACAGGTAGAAAGAGGCGTTTAGCTATGACATCATCTGCCGCATTGGGATCCTTCATATCCAAGCCAAGGGGATTGGTTTGTACATCAATCAGCTCTGGTGATGTATTGCCGAAAACTCCGTCTGTTCCTGAATAATGAAAATTCCAGGCAAACTGTTCGGCTACGACACGAATAACCACCGATTCTGATTCCTCGGGGAAATCGTCCGTCCACTGCGCCCAGAGCGGAATAGAAAATCCTACGAGTAGGACAATTTCAGCAACAATAACCCCTATTTCCACATAAGTATTCAGGTGTGAATGGGTCCCCGCGTAATCGGCCTTGGGGTTACGCGACTGCCTGAATCGGAAGAGGACATAAATAAAATATAGGGTCCATCCTACAAATAGAATGATCGCAAGCAGGTGTACCCACCAGTTTAAACTATCGAGCGCGGCCCCGTGTTCTGAAACATCAATGGGAAGCCAGGGCATCCCGAAGAAATTTTGCATTGGTTGTTCCATCATTGACCTTTCATTATTTCGGAATTCGAACCTTGAAGTGAATAATCTCTAGATTTTTTCCACAGATATATAAAAAACCCTGCAAACCCGCAGAGTAAAATTGAAATCACCAAATAAAGAGAGAGAATCGCCATATTGGCCCCTTCTGCCATTCTTCCCGTTCCTGTGCTGAAGCAACTGCTACAAGCCATAAGTGGATGCGCGGTAATTAGCAGGCAAGCTAAAGTTAAGGTATTTAAAAGACTACGGCACATATATCTCATGGTAATAGATTCTGCATTTTATTCATAAAGTAATTGCCATAAAAAAACAGGGCTATCCCAGCGGCAATTGATCCAATGCCGACAATCACATAGGCACCTGATTGCTGGAACGACCACCAGCCGAATCCGAAACACAGGATTAATGAAACCGTTATAAAAAATATATGAAATATTTTTAAGGACATTTAATGATTAACCGTAACTGTATGGGAGATGATATCCAGATCCGTTACCACGGGTAGGATCATGAGAATAATAAAGAAAACACCTGTCAGGGAGAGGGACCAGAGAATGAGCTTTTTTTCTGAAACTAAATGCATGAAGTAAGAGACCACCATCGATCCTTTTATTAACGCTATGCACAAGGCGAGGCTAATTGTCGCCGGTACCGGTAAGTTCAAATATGAAACCGCAACGGTGATTACAGTCAGACATAGCAAGGCGATAAAAATCGCAATGCAGGCACGTATATGTTGATCAAGTTCTTCTAAGTTTTCTGCCATAGTTTTTCCTCTTACATGAGATAAAGCGTCGGGAAAAGGAAGATCCAAACGAGGTCCACAAGATGCCAGAAAAGCCCGGCGCATTCCACCCTCCCGGTAAATCGGACCGGATCTGTTTTCCACATCCTCGAACCTATAAATTGTAAATATGCCAATGTCAGCATACCGCCTATAACGTGCAATCCATGCAAGCCTGTAAGGGTAAAATAGATGGCAAGAAAGGTGCTCTCAGAGGGGAAAAGCCCGTGGTGAAGTTTCGCACTATATTCAAAATATTTTACCGTGAGGAAAATCAGACCGCAGGCAATCGTCGCGTAATTATAGAGTCGATACCTATTAATGTCCTTTCTCACCAATGAAGCCCACGCCATAACCATGGTAATACTGGAGGAAATAAGGACGACCGTATTCAGTGTCGCAAGTGGTACATTGAGAATAGTTGCACCTTCCGGCCAGGTTTCGGCGCCGATACGAAGTAATATATAAGCGGAAAATAATCCGCCGAAGAGCATGACTTCTGAAGCAAGGAATAACCAGATCCCGAGCTTGGCATTGACCAATCCCGTGTCCGGTCTCGGAGTACTTACATAGGGTATTTCAATTGTAGACATATGCTTATCTCCTGAGTTTCAAGTGGAAGGCCCTTTTTCAAATTGCGGGCTAAAATCTTTTGATGCACCGGGAACACTATATTCATAAGGACCATGATAGACTTCAACTGCGGAATCGAAATTTCCATGTCCCGGCGGTGATGGTGCTGCCCATTCGACGGTGGTTGCATTCCATGGATTGCGCTCAGCCTTTTTCCCCTTCTTTAAGCTCCAGAAAAGATTTACCAAAAAGAATATCTGAACCAACCCCAGTGCCCAAGCGGACATCGACATCCACTTGTTTAAATAGAGGTAATTTGCGACATGGGAATAAAACCCGGGTTCGATAATTGCGGTAGCATCAGCGTAAGACGCACCCCCGTCATGCAGGCGTCGGTTTATTCCGGCCATTCCCTGAATGAGCATGGGGAAAAATATCAGATTCATGAAAATAAGTGATCCCCAGAAATGCAATTTTCCAAGCGTCTCGTTCATCATGCGCCCTGAAGCTTTCGGGAACCAATAATAGATTCCAGCAAAAAGGGCAAAAAGTGTTCCGGGTGCCACCACGTAGTGAAAATGCCCAATGACGTACAAGGTATCATGGAGGTGAATATCCGACGAGCTGAGTCCCAATGGCAAACCCGTCAAACCACCAATTCCAAACATGGGTAAAAATCCCAGCGCGAAAAGCATCGGTGTATTGAATCGGATGGACCCGCCCCAGAGAGTAATGAACAGACAGGAAAGAATGATTACTGAGGGTATCGAGATAATCATCGTTGTTGTCTGGAAAAAGGCATTCAAGGTGGTTCCCATACCAGTCATGAACATGTGGTGCGCCCAGACAGAAAAGGACATGAACCCGAGAAAAATCAAAGAGTAAACCATAAGTTTATAGCCAAACACAGGTTTACGTGTATTGTTCGTAATAATTTCAGTCACAATTCCCAGCGCGGGCAAGATGAGGACGTAGACCTCAGGATGGGCGAGAAACCAGAATAAATGCTGCCAGAGAATGGGGCTGCCTCCTCCGCTGATATCCGCTACCTCACCACTGACCACTAATCCGGTTGGAAGGAAGAAGCTTGTCCCCGCCAAGCGGTCCATTAACTGTAGGATCCCCGCAGCTTCGAGCGGAGGAAAAGCAAGGAGGAGCAGTACAGCCGTCACTAATTGGGCCCAGACAAAAAAGGGCAAGCGCATATAAGTCATACCAGGAGCGCGCAATTGTATCGCAGTGACAATAAAATTTACTGAGCCCAGCAGAGACGAAGTAATCAAAAAGATCATCCCAAAGAGCCAAAAAGTTTGTCCAAAACCAATATCAATGACCGCTAGTGGAGCGTAAGAAGTCCAGCCGGATTTTGCTGCTCCATCCGGAAGAAAGAAACTGGCAATCATGATGAGGCCACCGACAAAAAGACACCAGTAACTGGCTGCATTAATTTTCGGGAAGGCCATATCCACGGCGCCAATCTGCAGAGGCAGAACAAAATTCCCAAAGGCACCAAAAGCCAAGGGCACAACGCCCATAAACACCATGATCGTCCCATGCATCGCCCCAAAGGTATTATAAGTGTCCGGTGACATGATGCCATTGTTACCGATGAGAAATCCCAGGATGGGTAGCGGCTGATCCGGGTAAGCTAAGCTCCAGCGCATAAGCATCATTAAACCAAACCCAAAAAAGAGAAAGAATCCACCGGTGATCATATATTGTATACCAATCGTTTTATGATCGGTGGAAAAAATATACTTTCTCCAGAAGGAAAGCTCTTCGTTATGTTCGCCGTGACTTACCTCAGGTTTCTTCTCTTCAGTGGTGGTCGTGTCTGCCATAGCTAATAGTGTTTAATGGGTGTAGGTATAAATATATTCTTAGCAGTAATCCGCCTCTATCTTGAAAAAGCAAAATCGACTGTCTCACTTGAATCTGCAGCCACCGTGATCGACGAAACCTGGGTTCCTAACTTCTCGTGCCAGGCTTCCACTTCGTAAGTCCCGGCGGGCAATCCGACAATTTCGAATTTACCATCCAAGCCGGTAACTGAAAAATAGGGATGACTCATGACTGCTGCATAGGAAAGCATCCAGGGATGCTTATCGCATTTGACACGAAACATGGACTCTACCTTCTTGAAAGCGCGCGGTGGGGCATCGGTCATACTTCCTGGCATCGCTAAATTGAACTCTCTGTTTTTTTCAGGAAGGGCATGAACATTATGCAATACCCCATCTGAGTTTTTAAATACTATGGGCTGGCCTTTCATAACGGCAAAGACATGGGGTTTATAAGCGCACCCTTCCTGATTGATTACCACAGGGGCCGTTGGAGGAGCGTATTTTTGTGCAGACAAACCGCTTTTAATGCTGACAAAGATATTTGCCATACTCTGACCCTCACCTAAAACCAGCGTTTCACTTTTAGACGCCATTCCCCATTCTTCCCATTTATGAACGCAAACGGGTTCGTCGGACATATCGATGTCCCGCATCTTTGGCGCGTCACCTGTGAACTTAACTATCCCGGTAATTTTCGCCCCTGATGTCGGAACGGCAACACTCCCCGCAGGTGCAGCTGGCGCTGAAGCTTCTTTTACCTCACTTGTTTCAGGTGCCGCTTCCTTGCCTCCACAACCATAAGAAATGACTAAAAGTATGGTTCCAAGAAGAACCCCGAATGTATGTTTCATTTTTAAATTATTCATTATTTTATTTAACTCTGTTTTTCCAGTTTCAAATTACCTTATTCCCTTACATCCAATCGTTATTTTTTAAGTAAAATCTGACAGTTATAAAATACATTCTAAGGGACCTACGAGTAATGCATTCGTTTAATCGTGCCAGTTGAACACTGTCAATTATTTATGTAAGATATATGGAAAAATCTAATATGTGTAGATCCATAGAAAACACTATTTTTATTGTCAGCGTGGAGCATAATGTATCCGTGTCAGATCAGAAAAACTATTTCTACTCCCCATTTATCATAATCGAGGTTAAACCTTAATATTGAAGTAGATTCAGTTTTAACCTACATAAGCTATAGTCATAGCAATCCCCTGCTGGCGTGTTATTCACATCCACGAAAATGGAGGACCATCATTCTGACTCTTCCAAGGGATGAAGCTTCAGTAAATCCTCAGAGTCCCAGGCATTTTTTCGGTCACCAACTTGTTCTTTTACGTCGATAACTTCTGATTCTTTCACCTCGGACGCCCTGTTTCCCCACGCATTGCGGATATAAGTAAGTAAATAAGCGATATCAGCGTCCGTCAATGACCCCGGTGGGATCCCTCCTTCAACCATCTTGCTGGAAAATTCTCTGCCTTTGACAATAATTGGCCCAGACAGTCCATAAAGGACAATTTTTATGGCTCTCTCTTTATTTCCTGTTACCCACGGAGTCCCCGTTAGCGGGGGAAATGCCAATCGAATTCCCTCACCGTTTGCTTGATGACAAATCTGACAATTTCTCTCATAGACTACTTTTCCTCTAAATATAACTTTAGAGTCGATTTCCCTTTCATCGGCACTGCTTCTCAACACAAAGAGGAAAATTAAAGTCAGAAAAGAATAAGTTATTTTTTTCATTAATTTAATACCCGGAAATGACCTATGACCGAGAAGAGGAGGTATGGATCCGTATTAAAGATCATTAATTATCCGACAACCCATTAAGCTTGCCGCAACTCGATTGCAGCCTGCGCATTTTTAGCTTAACTGTAACCCGGATCAATTAACTATCAAAACACCTTTCATTCCGGCCAAATAATGACCGGGGAATGTACAGACGTAATCATATTTTCCAGGTGTCTCTGGCGCAGTAAACTCTACAGTGACTGTTTCATCGGGTCCCGCCATTCCCGTATAAGCAATAATCTCTTTTTCACGATCTTTCGGGATATATTCACTTTCTCTAGCCATTATCGCCGCCATCGAGAAATTCTGGGCATCAACTCCGCTCTTCAGGAGAACAAAATTATGGGCCATTCCCATCTTGGGTATCTTTCCAATGTTTTTAAGGATTAATTTAATTTTTTCGCCCGCTTTGACTTCAATCTCGGTAATATCAAATTTCATTTGGTCGTTGCCGGTGATAGCAATGACTCGTGGTTCAGAGTCTAAATGATGCGTTGCTTCCCCTGCAGTTACTGTTCCCAATAAAGCGACAATCAGGCTGACGATTAAACCCCACTTCCAATTCCCTTTAAACATAACGTTTTTTAGAGCTTTTTCCGGGGTAATTTTATTTCTATTTCTAATCATAGTTATTCGTGGCTGACGTTTATATCAATCAAATCGATACATTTTATAAGCATTAATTAGATTATTCTAAGTGGGAAATCAATCCTGTATTTTTAATGACCTGCATTGCACTCTCACGACATCGGACACAATTTCTATGTTTTCTCTTTAACAAAACCCCCGGTAGCTTGAATAGGTAAGGGATTATTCATTGCCGTAATCCAGAAGGTAATAGCATAGCGTGATGGAGCAATATCGTCGTCTGGGGGTTTTAAATGTAGTTCGCCTGTGTGCTTGGCTATTCCTTTTTTGAGAACCGCATCGCTGGTGGATATGACAACAAAATCATGTCGCAAATTTCGCCCGCGGTTCTCCCCCGCCTTCACTTGAGAGCTTAGATCAAAACCCAGCACCGCGGCATGTACCCGGTAATTGCTTTCATCACTTTCAATCTCCTGAAAAGACACCGCGTATCGATGATCACCGATTTGACGAGCCACTAGGACACCGGGCTTAAAGGTTGAAGGTGCAGGAAGGCTGTTTCGCTCAAAGTAACCTCGCCATTCCCGCCCGTTGATAAAAAAACCCGGGGTATAAACACCTGACTCCCCTAGTTTGGCATATGTCCTTTGTCTTTGGGCGTGCTCCTCCAAAGCAAAAGGATCGTGCCAGCCAAGATAATCCCAATAACTGACATGAAATGCAATGGGGACCAATGAGCTCCATAATTGAGGGGAGTTGCGCAGATCGCTAAACCAGCGCTCAGCGGGGGGACAACTACTGCAACCTTCCGAAGTATAAAGTTCAACCAGGCGCACCTGCGTCTCTGGACTTCTAAATACTGCCCCGACTACTTTAGCCTTAAGCATTGAAGGCAATAAAATAATCCCCGCACAAAGTGTCAGTTGGGAAAATAACTTCATGATAAAGAGTAAAATTAGTGTATTTGATTTACCTGTAAAACCTGATGTAAATCAATGACCTCTCTACGATCTATTTTGTTTCTTAATATTTTCCAATTCGCTGGAAAAACTATAATTCGATCTTTTTAAGGCTGTCCCCAATCTTTACCTGCCCCGCTTGCAAGATGGTAGCATAAACTCCTCGAAGATTATGTCTTATACCCTCAGGGGAATCGAAGTAATCTTTAACCTCTTGGCCATAGCGGGAAGCAAATTTTTTACACCCGGTGTGCGGTTGATCCGAAACCTCAATCACTGCTTCTCCCAGGTTAAGCCTTTGGCCCGGCCTCAATGGACTTAAATCAAGTTCAACAATAAAATTATCTCCTGCCAGTGACCAAAGTTTTTTATCAGGGGCGATCAACCGCATAAGTCTGGCATTAAAGAGAGACACTTGAGCGCGTGGATCTGAACTGCCATCCTTAAGTTTCACCCAACACAAATCGACCCAACGGTCACCTTCTACACCCTTTTCCGGTGAGAGTTGTACCTCTTGCAACGATTTTCTTTCATTCATTGTCGGGCGAATGAAAATGGCTTCGACTACCCCCGCTTCTTTCGGAGAGTCAAAAACATTGGGCATGCCCTTTTCAATTTCTTCATTTATGAGGTGTATCATCTTAATACATTATTTCATCCATTCACGCGTACTTTTCAAAAAAAAGTAATTTCATTTGTCGTTTTCAATGAACTTGAGGAGCAGCAATTATGCTCTCGAGATTTAAAAGTTTTATCGCGTTGTCGCGCAATATGCACCGCTTCTGCTCTAAGGGGATTTCGGCGTAATCAATTCGCGCACGTTGGAAGGCGGTAAAATAAAGTGGGGTGTCAGTACCGAAAAGCAGGCGCTCAGCACCAATTTCACCGACCGCCCATTCTATCAGACGGGGCATGATACTCCTTGCGCTTGAAGTATCGACGTAGACGCGCTCATGTTTTATCATTTTTATTGCTTCGACTTGCAAGTTGGCGCGCCCACTCGCCAGACCCCCGTTACCTAAATGAGCGAGAATAAGAGAAACCTCAGGAAACGCGTTTGCAAAAGGGATAAATTCGTCGGGCCAACTGAATTCATCCCCACTGTGAGTCAAGACTACAGCCTTCTGCTCAGCGGCAAATTTAAAAATCGCTTCGCCGTGTTCGGTTATAGGATACTGGTGTTCTACGGGGTGGATTTTAATGCCCACGCAGTGAGGTAAGGCAAGCATCTCACGTGCTTGATCATAGGTTTGTGGTTGAAGCGGGTTGATTATCACCCATTGCAACAATCCGTTGGTTTGCGGAACGACTTTAACCGCTTCTTCATTTCCCGCCACCGCATCCGCTTTTCCGCGGGGGAAAAGCCCCAGTAGTGGCGAGACAACTGTCAGTTCAACATTACACTTTTCCGCCCGTTCGGCGACGGTCGCTGCATCACCGGATTGAAACCCGGATTCAAGACCTGTTCCCTTATACGTATAGTCGCCGTAATGCGCGTGAACATCGATAGCAGCGATCTCCAAGCTTGGGGGTGGGTATTCCATTTCCTCATTCATCATTCACGGTTTATTGTGTTAAAGAGCGCTTACTGCATAATAGATCAGGTCTGTGGAAGGATCGCAATACGCAATGCCCCGCTCCTGATAGCATATTGAAATGCCTCTTCAACTTGATCGAGTCTAAATTTATCTTTAACCAGAGTACTAAACGGGAACTTATTGTGGTTATCCTTGAGAAACCGTAGAGCTTCTGCGAGATCCTGAGGGGTGTAGTTGTGAATGCCATGAATACTGAGTATGCGGCGAATAATAATCTCTTCAAAGACAGGGGTGGGTGCAACGGGTGAGACCGCACCTACGAGGACGTAACGACCCCCAATCCTTAGCTGATTAAGCCCATTGGCCATCGCACCTGACGCACCACTTAATTCCAATGCCAAGTCTACTCCTCGCTCTGATGTCAACTCTTCGACAATCGAGTTAAGATTACCCTCATCTTCATTCACCAACACGCAATGCGTAGCACCGAATTGTAAGGCCGTTTCCAAACGCTTGCTGTCGATATCAGAAACAATTACCGCTCTAGCCCCATAATCATGCGCCATCGCGCAGGCAGTTAATCCAAGCATTCCCGCCCCCTGTACGAGTACAACTTTTTCCCGACACCATTCTGCGCCACCGCTTATGCGATAGGCAGCCGCCACTGTGGCCGTTGCGCAATTCGCGGGACAGGCAACTAAATCCGGAAGTTCCTCAGGTAATGGGAAAATAGCCGTCCCGGCTGCCAGATGGCAGTAATCAGCCACCCCTCCACTTAATGGATGATCCGGGGATAGGATCTCGTGACCGTACTTGAAAAGATGCTCACATTTCTGGGGTATCGCATCGCGACAGTAGAAACAATCCCCGCAACTGGCGGCAATCGACCAGGTTACTCTCGTGTCGATTTGCAAAGGTCTGCCATAAAAATCGCAAATGGGCTCACCCGGTCCAAGCGCGGCAATTTTTCCAATAATTTCATGGCCGAGAACGGTCGGGGTCGGAATGGTTCGATGCCCTTGATAGCTGTGCAAATCACTCCCACAGAGTGTGCAGGTTGTAATTTGAACAAGCGCTTCGCCGGGAGCAAGTTCAGGGACGGGGAAACACCGGAACTCCAGCGGTTGGCCCGGAGAATTAAATACCGCGGCAGTGGTTTTTTTCATAGTTTTTTTCTCTAACGCAACATTCAGCACTCATTGTTCCGTACCATTAATGGTGAAATCAAAAACGTCAAAGTTGCGCGGATCATCTTCAGATCGGATGGTATACTCGGGTGTAAGTGGTTCGGAAATAATTAACGGGACTCTCTCTTCGTATCGTCCTCCATGAGAACGGAGCGGTCCATCCAAAGCTGAAAGGTCATGATATTTCGGGGTACGCCCAAGAACAGAATCTCGACTGGACATTACTACGAATTCACCGGTGCGATCATCAGGCAGTTCAAGTTTATCTACTGCTGTATTGTGATCGTAGACTTCAGTTACGACCGCAATCTGCTTTAACCGTTTCTCAACCCGCTTTTCAAGTCTATGGTCACTTAAATGAATTACAACCAGCGACCCAAGGGCTCCGTGATGTTTAACGTAGGGATCTGTAATTGGGCAAATTACGTGCACACTTTCACCGAACTCTTCTTGCAGTAGACTTTCCAGGTAGACAACATTGGGAGACCCATCGGCTTTATGTTTTGCATTCATCCCATGGTCCGCGGTTACACCGATTATCGCACCTGTTTTCATTATCCGCCCAACCTCATAATCCATATGAGAATAAAAATCAAGAGCCTCAGACGTATCAGGTGCATACCGGTGTTGCATATAATCCGTCGTTGAAAGATAAACAAAATCAGCTCGATTGTTCTCCAGTAAGGACGCCCCGGCGCGGAGCACAAATAATGATGCCTCAGCACTGTATATCTCAGGTGTAGGATAGCCGACGAACTGCTCAACCTTCTCGATACCATGCGTACCGAGTTGCGCCGCGTTCGCTTTTTCGGCAGAAAATCTAATTCCCTCTAATTCATGTGAAAGAATGTCGCGCAGTTTCTCTTTTGCCGTCACCATCGCGACCCTTCTACCAACCTTAGCTGCCGAAGCCAGTATGGTTGAGGCACGCAGGTAATGTGCCGAATTCATCATTACTTCATTCCCGGTTTTAGGATCGAGAAAGAAATTGCCACTGATTCCGTGTCCAGACGGGGGCAATCCCGTGACGATCGAGGCGTTATTAACGTTAGTAAAAGAAGGTAGAGCACCTCGCGCTGTTCCTCGATAACCGTGACGCAGCATCTTCGCGATGTTCGGAATACAGTTTTTTGCCAGACTGGCGTCGAGGTATTCGTCCGAGCAGCCGTCGAGGCAAAGAACAACGATTGGTTTATTCTTCAACTTATAGCTGCGCTCGTTAACCGTAAATTCAGTTGCGACAATCGGGATAATCGCACGCGTCATCATTAATCAAAAATTACTTAATTTTGCATAAATACTCATTTATTATACGTCCACTCTAACGGCTTAAAGCTGATTATCAATTGCTTTTGCATAAAATGTTAGCTCTTACTACTCGTCACCTGACTGTGAGTCCACAGCTTGCTGATAAGTGAAAATTTCATTCAAATAGTCCCTCTACTTGACTAAGCGAGAGTCTCATAATAATGTCATATGTTTTTTTACTAAAACGACACCGTTTCATGACTAAAAACTACCTGCTGGAAAATCTTAAAACCACCGACTCTCATGAAGTGGCTAAAGAGGTTTTAGAAATTCAGACTGAAGTTTTCCCCAAGGTCGATGCGTCCATGATCTCCCAGTTGTTTGAAGACGTAACCGCAATATTTAAAGGTAATTTCTGGAATTATCAGGCGATGGACACCGTTTATCACGACCTGGAACACACCTTACAAGTAACGCTTTGTTGGGTTCGGATGGTCGCTAATAGGAATCAACTCCACATCGACCCTGTAATGACCGACAAAGATTTTATCATAGGACTACATGGGGTCATCCTTCACGATATCGGGTTCCTGAAAGAAAACGGCGACCATGAAGGTACGGGCGCTAAATTCACTTTTGTTCATGAGAAACGCAGTTGCGAGTTGGCCTATTTATACCTGGATAAAAAAGGATGGAATAAACAAGACATATCTGCCGTTCAACACCTCATCAGTTGCACCGGACCACGCAGTATTATCGACGCCGTTCCCTTCAATAACAAACTTGAACGCATCATGGGTGAATCCGTTTGCAGCGCTGATTATATCGGTCAAATGAGTGATCCTGCATATTTGCATAAATTACCTGCATTATTTCTAGAGTTTGAAGAATCCGATAACTTTCGCAATATCCCCAACGAAAAACGCATTTTTAAAAGCACCGAAGAGCTTTTTCGCGGCACCCCGATATTCTGGGAAAAATTAGTAATCCCCAAACTGGAAAAAGAATGTCACGGCCTGTATAAATATCTCGCTCAACCATACCCTGACGGTATCAATCCCTATTTAATAAAAATTGAGGAAAATGTTAATATCATCCAAAAGGAATCCAAAAACCTGAACCTGTGGAAAGAATATTTTGGGAAGCGTTCTTTAAAGGTGGAAAGCAATTAAGTGGATTACTTATCCACTGGATTATAAGCTTCACCTGCCTCCCCGTCTTCGTCTCTGATTAAATAGATCTGTTATACCCTATGTATTTAAGGGACGAAGAGGAAAATGCACACGAAGAAGAAGCTTTAATGCTTAATCTAAGCACGCCTTAACTCACGCCTCGATTTCAAAAATAGCTTCGATCTCGACGGGTATATTTCCCGGCAATACGACCATCCCCACAGCGCTGCGAGCACCTATTCCCGCTTCTTCTCCAAATACTTCGGCGAATAATTCGCTGCACCCATTTATGACCGAGGGATGTTCCTGAAATTCGGGTGTGCAGTTGACCATCCCGAGCAGTTTAATCAACCGTTTGACTCGATCCAGGCTTCCAAGGTTTGCACGTAAGGTTGCCAGTATTGAAAGCCCTACCTGGCGTGCCGCCATTTTTCCCGCGTCTAGATCGAGATCATCACCCACGCGGCCTGCGATCATCGATCCATCCAACTTCACGGGACCGTGTCCCGATGCATAAGCCATATTTCCTGCAATCACCAGTGGCTTGTAAACACCAGCCGGTTTGGGTGCTGGAGGGAGTTCAAGGTTCAATTCAGAAATTCGGGCATCCGCGCTCATAGCTTTTATAGTGGTTGAAGTTTTATTATACGTGGGACAACTCTCAATTGCCGGCCGTGCGACTTTCCCGCTACTGCGGATCGACGTCTGAGCGCGTCCATGGAATGGGTTATTAAAGAAGAAAGATTGTTCCCCACCTGGAATTTAAAGCAAGTAATTTTATAACTATTTGTCATCAGACGTGACTACATTATCCGGCTATTAAACTCCCTTTTGTCCCTCATCAATTTAATTTAATCATCGAAAATTGAGCTGTAAATTTTGATTTTTTCTTCGAAATCAGGCCGAAGCATGCATTCCACCAAAGAAAAGTAATAACTGTCGCGGGGGAGATTCGCCGCCAATGCTCTCGCGACAGCATATTTCTGTGCGGTTATAGTCTGCTTAAGTAGATCCACTCCCTCCCGGGCATGTTCCGCTTCGCGGGTATTGAGAAAAGAGCCGAGTTTATTCATCGCTGACTGTTGCAAATGCATGACATGTAGTTCTGCCGCTTCAAACCGCGAGCGTCCAATCTCTTTCTCCGCCAACGCACATAACCGCTTCGGCCATTGGGAGACAACGGCTTCTTTGAGACATTCCGCATTTTCATTCATCGCGATCGATGCCTCTTCATAAGCTTGAGCTATAACTTTACCAAAGTCTGTTGTTGTTTCAGGAAGCCAACGGTAATCAAAATAATTTTTGATGTCATACTCGCAGGTCAGCAAAGCCTGCGTATAGATCTGCCCTCGCTTAGTCAGGTAGTTACACCAGGGTTCGGGTTGTACCGGCGCGATGCACTTTGCCAGATTCTCAATATACGATTCTGCGGTAAGATTTCCATCCCAGTGTGATTTCGCAAAGAGAAGCATATTGTACTCGGGTGCTATCGCCGGTCCTCCCACCTGCAATGACATATGACATTCTATTTTTCTTTCTTCATAGAGGGACATGTCCGCGATAATTATCGTGGGAAGAAAGGGATAGATTCCACGAAAGAGTATCTGGTCAAAGTAATATTCAAAAGTGTGCGCATCGTCGACTCCCTCAAATTTATTCATCCAAGCCTTTAAAGCTTCGCTGTATAACTGATTCCGCTTACAGGCCGGATCGTCTAACGCATGACCGTAACATCTTTCTCGGGGGGCAAAAAGAAGGAAACATTCCTTTGAAACCTCAATCTGGGTGCCGGGAAACAGCGTGTCATGATAGGCCAGCACCGGGATGCGCAGAGGTAAATTTTCTTCTTCTACAACCTCGGCCAGGCTGCGCATAGCTAACATCGATTGGTCCGCCGGCGATAGCGCTCGACTGGTTGGTGAAAAACACCACCCCCCTCCGGGTAAATCATCCGCCCATTTGTGGACCGCGTGAACCCCCTTGAGAGCATCCAGTTCATGGCGAAAACTTCTCTTCACCTCTGATCGCGCTTCCTCGTTGGTCACGGAATAATTTAAATCGTTTGAACGTTGCCCGTTAAAGTCAATTGGCTGCACCATGCGATACCACTCCGGGTGCTCATGAAAGTGTTCGCGCGCAATCAATTTTGATAAATCGTGACCGCCAACTTCCAAACGCAATCCCAGTTCTTCCGCTAGTGGAAGGTCGTCGATCTCATGTCGAAGCGCGTTGAAGCGCAATTTTGCATAAAACCGCAACCACTCTTCATCCGTAAAATCATCCGCATTTTTCCCCTCCCAAAAAACACCGCGGTAAGGGAACCGGGGACTGACAATTTCATCCCGTATAATAAGCGCAGCGAGTTGATCAAAAGCAGGCGCCCATTCACCATCGAGACTGGGATAAAGGAAAACGTAGCCTAAGCGTTCCGCCAGATCATAAACCCCGTTAAGAATCCCTTTTGCCGAGGGCGAGCTTATCGTAAGATCTGTGTTGGAAACGGTCATCCCATAGGCATCTTTACTCGTCTCCTCATCAGGTATCCTCGATTTTTTTGACACATTCCCGGAGACTGATAATTGAAGAAAAAAACACGGCTCACTTGTTTCCTGATAAACTTTATCAACCGTAACCCCACTACGATTGAGAAGGCGTTCCGTTTCAGTAACCGCATAATGGTAGCATTGGGAACTGCCACTATCGTGATTAATCAAGGTTACTTGATCCGGAATACGTAAATAATCGTTACTCAATTTTTAAGCCTCCAAGAATACTTACCACACTCCCTATAATTATAGCAGATTGTTCACATTTTAGATAAAAATGTGACTGCTCCCTCACGCTATGACAAAAGACGAAACTGAAAATTGCGATCAGAATTTTTAAGTGAGACTATAGACTACGATCAGCCACCGTGAATAATCGGTAAAATTCAAATTTTACTGCTGTGACATGCCCACTTAGATCGCTTCCCTAGCTAATACTTCACAGTAACAAATGGGGTCATCCTTTCCCGCGACCATCGCTTCCTTGAGTTCTGAGGTGTAAACAAGGTCATTCACATAATGATATGTCGTCTCACTGATAATAATGGAGTTCGGTTTTGGTTTGCTCAACGTTTCCAGGCGTGAGGCGACATTTACCGTATCACCAATTACAGAGTATTCCAAATAGTCGTCAGTTCCAATATTTCCCACTACAACTTCACCGGTATTAATACCCACTCCTATCTGTATCTCACAACCTAGAATATCCGTGTACTTTTCATTTATCTTATCGAGTGTATTCACCATGTCGAGAGCCGCAAAAACGGCATTTTTATGATTGTCGGGGTAAGAAACAGGGGCGCCAAAAATGGCGAGTAACCCGTCTCCCATAAATTTATTTACCGATCCATTATTTCTTAAAACACAGGCGAGCATAATTTTCCAATAATCGTTCAGAAAACTCACCACATGATGCGGTTTCATCTTCCCGGAAATTCGCGTAAAATTTCGGATGTCAGAAAATAAAATGGACACGTACCTCGCCTCTCCGGGGGGAATTAGGTCAATGTCCGGGGCTTCCAATGCTTCAGATAATACCTGTTCAGGAACATAGCGTTTGAATAGTTTTAGAATATTATCTTGAGCGAATTTGTTCTCAGATAGTTGCTCCGACAGTTCATGATTCTTAAATGCCAGATCATTTAGTTTCCAGACACTATCGATTATCTGTTGAAGCTCATCCGCATAAATGTAATCCTTTTTATAACACGCGAAGATCTCGGATTTCCGGACATCAGCCTTCTTCTCTTTATCAGAAAATGGTGCATTCGTATCACGCTTAAATGACGGGAAAACAGAACGTAAACTTTCGCTTAATGGAAGACTGTTCATTAGGGATAGGGTTTTACTATTTAATAGTATTATGCAGACAATGTGCCAATTGCTCTTGAAAATCGTAGAGTGTTAATCTCAAGCAATATATAAATCTGCTCCTCATGTTCAGCCTCAAAAAACTTCCAGGGGTTCGGGAACTATCCCCCACTTTTTATCCTATTCACGAGTGCTAGTTGGGAAATAAATCCATTCCGTCCCACACTTTTTCTTTCCAACGTCGATTCGCTATCACTGAGTATAATTTACTCCATGGCTTGATTTCCTATCCAGAAAAACTTGCCCTTATAAATTCATGATCCCACTATTCTCAGATGGGACAATCAATGATACCCCTACTTATAAGATGAAAAAAATATTGATAACCGGGATGAGCGGGTTGGTTGGAGGGATATTACGTAAACATCTTGACGAGCGCGGAGGCTATGCCCTCAGCGCTTTAAATCGCAGAGATGTTGCGGGCGTGCCTACTACTCAAGCGGACCTCGGTGATTTAGACGCGATTAAACCTGCTTTTGTCGGTCAGGATGTCGTTGTCCACCTCGCGGCACAAATTGAGGAGGATGATTTGGATTCTATGCTGCGTATCAATGTCATGGGCACCTACAATGTTTTTGAAGCGTCAAGGCTGGCAGGGGTCAAACGAATCGTATATGCCAGCTCGGTATCCACGTGCGCGGGGTGGACCACGGAAGCGCCCTATGAAGCTATCTTTGCCGGTCGATATGATGAAGTCCCTGAGAAGTGGCCCATGCTTACGCACGATATGGTTCGTGCAAGAGGGCTCTACGGTGCATCGAAAGTGTGGGGAGAAGCGTTGGCCCGTCACTATGCCGACGCCTACGACATCTCTATTCTCTGTGTGCGTTTAGGCCGTGTGCGCGAAGAGGACAGACCGGTTGAAATCCACGAATACGCCGCTTTCCTCAGCCATCGGGACGCGGCAGATTTTCTTCATCGCTGTATCGAGGCACCCGAAGATTTGAAGTATGATATATTCTTCGCCTCATCGAATAACAAGTGGGGGATCAGAGATATAGATCACCCGCGTGAAGTCCTGGGATACATACCTCAGGATTCTGCCGAAGATTACAGAAAATGATCAGAATTGACGGTATCGTTCCCATTATTCCGGTTCCTTTTAATGAGGACGAATCTATAAACTTTTCAGATTTGAAACGCCTTGTAGAATTTAGCGCCTCATCGGGAGCAGCGGCGGTTTGCCTCCCCGCTTATGCCAGTGAGTTTTATAAATTGTCTGAAGATGAACGAGAAGCGGTTGTAGGTGTTGCCGTAGAAGCGGCAGCAAAGAAAATACCGGTAATCGGACAAGCGAATCATGTGTCCAGTCGTATCGCTTGCGAAATGGCAAAGCGCTATCAGGAACTGGGTGTGGATATAATATCTACAGCAGTCCCCCGTCTTTTCCCCTTAAATGACGGGGATATATTAAATCATTTAAGCAGAATAGCAGAATCGACTTCTCTACCCTTTTTATTACAGGACTTTAATCCCGGCGGCCCCACAATAGGGGCACAGTTTATCCAAAGTTTGAACATAAACCACCCGAATTTTGCTTATGTTAAACTCGAGGAGCCTTTGTTTGTTAACAAATTAATCGCGATACGCGATCTCGTGGGTGATCGTGTTGGCGTCCTCGAGGGATGGGGTGGTTACTACATGTTAGAATTAATTCCTCATGGCCTGTGCGGGGTAATGCCGGGCGTGGCGCTTATTGAACCGCTCAACCGAATCTTCCGCCTGGCTAAAGCAGGAGAAATGACAACCGCGATGACGCAAATGGGCCAGTTATTACCCTTCATTAATTATTCTCTACAAAATCTTGAACTTCTTCTCCAGATAGAAAAGCGCCTGCTTGCCCAACGCGGGATAATCGAACACGCCACCGTCCGCGCCTCGACTTATACCCCAAGTGAAGCGGAATTAGCCTATTCAGACCTGCTTATCGAACATGTATTGAAAGCAATACCGGGTTCATGAGATCATAAAAATATTAAAATAATCTTGGTTGGGTTAAATTAATCATTTAATCATAAAACTGTTGCTTAAGCTTAAACGATAATATTCAACGCAGGGTATAAACGCATGGAAGAAAATTCACCTCCCCCTAGAAGATCCAGTCAGACTGCATTTGATATACACCAGGGGTTGAAATGGGGCCGTGCGATAGTCGCCAGTCTGATCGCCATCGTAGTGTTTACCATCACGATGGGCATTTTGGGGGTGAATACTATAAAAGACCTGGGCAATATCATCTTGCTGGGCACTAAGCTCATGGGGTCAGATGCTGGCCTGACGACTCAGTATCTCGTAGGTGGTGTGCTCTATGTGTTGATCGGTATTATTTATGGGGTGATTTATTGCGGGATTATTTCTCCGCTCGGCGCCAATCATATTTTGAAGGGTGTTCTCTACGGAACTGTTTTAAGTGCTATTGCCATCATCGGCTTACCCGGCCTCACCAATCTTGCTACGAACAATACTGATGTTCTCCCAGCGGAAGTGAGCTTTTCTGATGTCCCGCTATCTGAAGAAACACCAGCCAGTCCAGACACGACGCTGACAGAATCTATGGCTGAAGCTGCCTCCAGTTTAGAAACGACAGCAATTGAAGATACATCTGCGGCTGCAGACGATGGAATCGTCAAAACCAGCATTATCAGTTGGATAAATCATGTGATTTACGCCCTTGTTGTCGCCTTGGTTTATAGACGCAAAGGTATTCTTAATACCTGAGATATTCCATTGCGGATTGCGGATTGCGGATTTTCGATTATGGATGGTTCCTATTGGTTTTCCTAATATTATCCACATCTCCGTAATCTTCGATTTGTCCTTGCACAGGAGCCACATTCGACTGCGCAATTGTCATGGGCATGGTATTACAACTTGACCCACATCAGGCCGTTCGCTAGCAATCACCCCTCCCTTTCCCAATTTTAGTAACCATGATAACCTAACAGGGAGCACCCTATGTCACCAAGATTTATTACACCCTTTTTTTTGATCATCCTTCTCTGGCCATTACAACTTTTAGCCCAACAAAATCTGGAAAATTTTCTCGATTTTGAAGGGATAACAGCAGAGGGGACTAGCTTTGTATTAGGTGAATCCCCGAATAGTATCCAGGTGATAAATTTTTCCCTGGAAACAGTGACTGACCCTGCACTCGCTCATTCAGGCACCCAGGCATTAGTCCTGGCTCCCGGTGCCACAGAGGGAAAAATAGTCTTCGAAAGAGGGGTTAACTTACTTCAGTTTTATGCGGTGGATACCCAGAGCGGGAGTCGAATCGAGTTAAGAGATAAAAATTTTATTACTCTGGCGGAGCCAGGTGTAGTTGATGGCCTGCCCGCTAATATCAGCCCAGGTGCTAATCCCCCGCTACTAAGCTTTGTCGCCTTCAATAGAGATACCAACGTCACTACCGACCTCAATTTTACGAACGGGATAAAAGAGATTAAGATAGTCAATCCCGGCGGAGCCGTCGCTCTTGATGACCTGGGATTTTCTTATGTCGATGGACCTCCCGACAATACCGTTTTCGAAGATTTTTCAGGTTTAGATAATCACCCCATCTTCAGCACTTTTGTGAACCGCGTAAATTTTACCCTGGGGACAGCTCCGGTCACCGCCACCTTCACCGGCGGTATTGTATCAACGATAATAGCTTCAACATTTTATAGATTTAACCACACCCTTCCTTTATCCACTGAAGGCGGTGAACCAACCGGTGATGTCGGTGGAGCATCCTGGCAAGTTCCGGACGAAGGAACCGGGATAATTTCTTTTGAAACGCCAGCGGCCAAAGTTGAATTTTACGCCGCGGTTATCGAACAAGGGGATGGCGAATTAGAAGTTTATGACACCGAGGGTAATTTACTCCTCTCGACAGAAGAGATTCCTCTAAACATGTTTGATGTCAACGAGGCACCTTTCGAGGTATTCTCATTCGTTGCAGAGGAACTGGGAGCGCCGGGTGGCATTGGTGAAATTCGCTATATCAATCCTAAAACGGTAACTGCCTCCGGCTCATTTTTAAATATTGCTCTCGATGATGTAGGATTCACCCCTATCGGCGCACCGAGCGGCGGTGGAGGACCCAGTGCACCCACCATTAGCACCCAACCGGCGAGCCAGGAAGTGCAGTCGGGAACGGCTGTCGTATTGTCGGTTGCCGCCAGCGGTGATGATCTCACCTACCAGTGGTTTACCGGAAACAGCGGTGACACCGCGAGTCCCGTCGCCGGCGCCACCAGCGGCACGTTAACAACGGGCGCTCTAACCGTGAGCACTAACTACTGGGCACAGATAACTAACGCCGGCGGTAGCGTTGACAGTGATACAGCGGTCATCACCGTGACCGCTCCCCCCGTTCCTCTCGTCCTCGACGGCTCGGGCGATATCGCCGGGGAAGACATTCAGCATGCTAACGGTAATGTCTTCGACCAGATTTTACTCACCGGAGAGTCCGTCCAACTCCAGGCCAAACCGGGACAGATAACCCGCGTCTCCTTCATGGACGAAACCGAGGACATCGTGCAGGTAGAATTTTCAGGTAATGGAACCTTTACCGTAACCTTGGATCCGGCCACCTTCCTTCCCCCGGCCGTCCCCCCACGCTACAACCAGTCCGTCGAGTATGTAACGGGCAAACCCAGCGTAGTCATTGACGGAGCGGACGCCAATACCTTCTTCAGCATCTTCACCGTGGGCAGGATCAACGCGTTTAACCAGACCCTCTTCCCCGAAGGACAGGTCTATGACGCCCAAGCCGACGTTAGCCTCGTGGAAGTAGTAAATTCCACGGGACTGGGTGGGGTACAGCTATCAAACACCGTCTTCAGTGGAAGCACCGGCAAGGTCGGCGTGGACGCGCGCGGTTTACCGATCGCGGTACGCTTGACCGTAGGCGACATCGATGCCAGTGGCGATGCGGTACCGCACCTCTTGTTTGGAGAGGGATCTTTCACCGTTCCCGCCGGCAATCCCGGTTTACGGATCACCGGTGGAGATTTATTGCAGACGAACGGCGCCGCAGTTGTCGTCGCGGAGAGTGGTTCAACGACGACCGGGTTTGATAGCTTGATCACGCAGAACAATTTTAAATCGGACAACACCCCACAGCCGACCCTGAGCATTGACGCCACCTTCGCCAATGAAGACGGTGATGCGATTGCGGTTACGACTGAGGAATTGACGATCGAAT
>Ga0115002_10002839_pt1 | contig 22180 bp, 15 predicted proteins | sample ArcticOcean_MG_C_8_FD_89576 | JGI IMG/M metagenome (GOLD analysis project Ga0115002, IMG submission 89576) | Marine microbial communities from western Arctic Ocean - ArcticOcean_MG_CB11_86 | ecosystem: Environmental > Aquatic > Marine > Oceanic | place: Arctic Ocean: Canada Basin | collected... | reverse complement strand
TGCGCGACGGCTTCAAAGGCACCGCGGTCGTTGGTGATTTGTACGTGGTCGCCGTCTTGGATATTTCTCTGATCGGCATCGACGGGGTGAATCTGCAATGTTGGTTGCCCGGCGGCTTCTCGTAACGAGGTGACGCTAACGAAACTTGAATTCAGAAAGTGCGGAGACGGGGGCGAGAGTAGTTGCAGCGGATACTTGTTCGCCAGTTCGGGGGTGGATGATTCATTCTCGGCTGGGGGAGTGTAGGTGGGCAGCGGATCGAATCCGGCGTCGGCCAATTGTTGTGAGTAGAACTCGCATCGGCCGCTGGGTGTGGGAAAATCGCCCTTGGCAAAGGGAATATCTCCGGAGGGAGAGGATAGTTTTGCAGGGCCGTTTTTCGTGAGTGTGTCGACGGTCACACCTTCCAATGCGGCGGGTTGCGAATCAGAAAATTCCCACAACGCCTCGCGGGCCAAGTCTTCGTCGGAGACCTCGAATAGCTCTTTCTCGAATCCCAGTCGGCTGGCCAATCCGCGAAACACGTCGGTGTTGCAGCGGGCTTCGTTTGGTGGTGCGAGGGAGGGCCGGTTGATCTGCACGTATTGATGTCCGTAAGACGCATGCAGATCGAAATGTTCCAGTTGCGTCGTGGCGGGCAAAACGATGTTGGCATAGTCGGCTGTGTCGGTTTGGAATAGTTCGTGGACGACGGTGAAAAGATCTTCGCGTTGTAAGCCTTGCAGAACTTTTTCCTGATTCGGCGAGATGGCGGCCGGGTTGCTGTTGTAGACGTACAAAGCTTGCACGGGCGGACCGAGCAATTCCCCGGCGAGTGCTTCGCCCAGTTGCACCATGTTGACTGTTCGCGTCTCGGGCGGAACAAGATCGGGCCGTTGCAAGGCTTGCAGGTTCAAGGGGAACGTCGCACTGGTGGAAAGCAGGATACCGCCCGCGCGTTCGCGCCATGCTCCGATAATGGCCGGTAAGCAGGCGATCGTGCGGACCGCCATGCCCCCGCCGCGATGCCGTTGCATACCGTAGTTCACGCGAATCACACTGGGATGCGTCGTGGCGTACTCCCGCGCCAATTGTTCGATCGTCTCAACGTCCAACCCCGTGATTTGCGCCACCGTTTCGGGAGCGTATTGCGTTTGCACCCGCTCGCGAAGTTCGTCGACTCCCAGGCAGTAGTTGGCGAGGTAGTCGGCGTCGGTCAGGCCATCGCGGAACAGCACGTGCATCAGTCCTAGCGCGAGTGCGGCATCGGTTCCCGGTTTGGGGGCGATATGCCAATCGCTACGTGCAGCGGTCCGGCTGCGGTAAGGGTCGATGGTGACGATCTTCGCGCCTCGCTTGCGCGCTTCGTGCATACGCACCCACAAATGCACGTTGGTGACCGCCGTGTTCGATCCCCAGTTGATGATGTAACGGGACTGGTCGAACGCTTCGGGGTCGGTGCCTTGTCCCGAGCCGATCGTGTAGCGGTAGCCGGTCGAACCGGCTGTGGCACAGATGGTGCGATCCAGCAGCGATGCGCCCAAGCGGTTGAAGAACCGCCGGTCGAGACTTTCCGATTGGATTTTGCCCATTGTGCCGCAATAGCTGTAGGGCAGGATGGCTTGCGGGCCGTCGGGGCTGTTGGCGATGTCTTGGAATCGCTTTGCGATTTCGTCGAGGGCCTCGTCCCAGGTGATTCTCTCGAAACGACCGCTTCCCTTGGGCCCGACTCGCCTGAGCGGATGCGTGAGCCGCTCGGGGTTATAGACCAGTTCCAGATAACGCGAGACTTTGTGGCAAAGAAACCCACGGGTGAAGGCATGTTCGGGGTCGCCCCGCAGAGAGACCGCACGGTCGCCGTCGAGGGTGACGAGCATTGCGCAGGTGTCGGGGCAGTCGTGCGGGCAGACAGCTCTGCGAACGGAAATCGACATGCAGTTCTTCTCTCGTGTCCGGAAGGGAGACCGGGCAGCCAGATGCAGGCAGGTTTATCCGCCAATATTTGGGGGGCCGAGAGACTGAGTATAGCGAAGCCGATAGGTTCGCGACATTCGGAGGAATCTGGGGGGGTGGAAAGGCAGAACGGGCGGTGGTAGTCTAGCGGGAAGAGATCATTGCGGGCCGGGGAGCATGTGGATACGTCATGGCGATCAAACTTACTCCCGAGTCATTCCTGAACGTCGTTAAGCAGAGCGGCTTGGTCGAACCGGATCGGCTGAAGAAGTTCTTGCGGGAGTTTCAGGAACAGGGTCTCGATGTCTCCAACGCCAAGGCGATTGCCGAGGCGCTTGTCGATCGCGACGCGCTCACCGCCTGGCAGGCGGGGAAGTTGCAGCAGGGCAAGCACAAGGGGTTCTTTCTCGGCAAATATCGGCTGCGTTCCTTGCTGGGCAAGGGGGGGATGAGTTCGGTCTATCTGGCCGAACATGTGTTGATGCGGCGACGGTGCGCGATCAAAGTGCTGCCCGCCAAGCGGGTCGACGATTCCTCGTACTTGGGTCGTTTCCATCGTGAAGCCCAAGCCGTGGCAGCGCTCGATCACCATAACATCGTGCGTGCCTACGATGTCGACCAGGAAACAGAGGGCAGCACCGAGATTCACTTCCTGGTCATGGAGTACGTCGAAGGACGCGACTTGCAGTCCATTGTGCAAAACGACGGATCGCTGCCGTTCGTCGATGCGGCCGACTACACCCGCCAGGCCGCCGACGGTTTGGCGCACGCACACGAAGCCGGGATGGTGCATCGCGATATCAAGCCGGCTAACTTGCTGGTGGACAAGTCGGGCACGGTGAAGATTCTCGATCTCGGCTTGGCGCGGTTTTTCGACGAGGGAGACGAAGAATCGCTGACGGTTGCCAACGACGAAAAGGTACTCGGTACGGCGGACTACTTGGCTCCCGAACAGGCGCTCGACAGCCACACCGTCGACGAGCGAGCCGACATCTACAGTTTGGGTTGTACGCTGTACTTTATCCTGACCGGACACCCGCCGTTCACCGAGGGCACGTTGCCTCAACGGTTGATGGCTCATCAGACGAAACAACCTCCTTCCATTACGATTGATCGCCCCGATGTGCCGCCGAGTTTTCTGGTCCTCGTCGAGAAGATGATGGCCAAGAATCGCGACGACCGACAGCAGACCGCCGCTGCGGTGGCCGAAGACATGAAGAACTGGCTGATCGAGAACGGCGGGGACGAGTGGAGACAGCAGCATTCTTCCATCGTGGTAGGTGGACCGGGATCTTCGGTGACCAGCGGAATCCCGGCAGTCGCACCGCCGGCTGCCGCTCCGGTTTCTGTTGCTCCCGCAGCCCCCGTTGCCGCTGAAGGCGATCAGTTGGGGTCGTTCCTGGAAAACTTGGGAGCCGCCGAAGCCTCGGTTGCTCCACCCGTTGTCGTGCCCCCCGTTGCCGCTCCGGCTGCACCTGTTGTTGCACCGGCAGTTGCCGTGGTTCCTACGGCCGCACCGGTGGCCTCTGCGCCGGCTCCTGCTGCACCTGTTGCCGCACCTGTTGCCGCACCCGTCGCAGCACAGCCGGCCGTCCCCACGGCTGCTCCTGTTGCCGCTGCGGTGGTGCCGACAGCCACGCCGGTGGCTGCCCAACCGGTTGCCCAGCCGGTTGTTCCCGGAGCAAGCCCCGTCATCGCTCCGACAGCCGTGACGGTGGGTGTAACCACAAAGCGTGTCCGTAAGCGCAAGAAGAAAAAGAAAGCCGGCGGGTTTGATGTCGCCGCGTTGCTGGCCAAGGCGGGGGAAAACAAGAAGATTCTCATCTCGGTCGGCGGTGGACTGGGTGCCGTGCTCCTTGTGTGGGTCGTTATGTCGTTTTTCGGCGGTAAAGATGACGACGCGCAAACGCTCGTTGACCCGAAAGTCATCGCCGCTGAGATGAAACGACAGAAAGGGATCGGCACTGAAATCACTGTCGGCAAGAACGGCCTCAACACCATCGAGCTGGCGCTGATCTATTTCAAGAAGTACCCACCAAAAGACGAAGACGTCACCCCGAAGATCACCGTTCCTGGTGGGAAAACTTACAAGGAGCGGATTATCATCGAGGGGGATGATTTTCCCAGCGGTGTGCAGATCGTTTCCAGTGGCAGTAAGCCGGCTGTTTTGGCTCCCGGCGGCGGTGCTCCCATCATTGAGATGATAAGAATCTACGACTCCACCATCGATGGCTTTGAAGTTCAAGCCAAGGGAACGAAGGTGGCCGTGCAGTTAAGCGGCTACTTCAGCGACTCGGTCTTGAAGAATCTGAAAATCACCGGTTTCTCGGAAACCGGCATTCTCGGGTTGGGGACGGCCGGCTTCGCGGGCTTCGGCGGAACTGGCACGTATGGCAATTTCGATAAGGTCGTGCTTGTCGGGAGTGCGAAGGCAACCGGCATGCGATTTCGATCGCAAGACTTCAACGATCCGTCACTGCTGAGATTCACCGGCTGCCGGTTTCTCGGCCCGATGCAAAACGGCATCGTTTTTGAAAGCACCGTGCGCGACATCGCGATCCGCGAGTCGATTTTCTCCCAAGGCCAGACCGGTGTGAAACTGGAAGCCAGCGGCCTGACCATCGAGAACTTCCTCATCGCGAACAGCACGTTCCACAACCTCGAAAACGGCATCGTGTTCACCGGCCTGCCAGCGGACGGCTCGAAAGAAATCGATTTCTCACACAACCTGTTCGCCGACATCAAAGGCCCCGAAGTGTGGGTGAAAGAAGGTTTCAACCCGGACCAATTCACGAAGATGTCCAAGCCCTCAGGCGGCAAGTTCAATCTTTCCAGCCGTGCGAAACCAGCCAAGCCGGTTCCCGGATCGTTGAGCGTTCTCTTTACCAAACCGAACTCGGGGCAGCAGGACGTGAAGATCGCCTTCGCATCGACGAAACCCGCCGATGCCACGTTCCTCAAGCCCAAAGCGAAAGGCCCCACGCCACCGGCCGGGCCGGAGAAGCTCAAGCCCTACGTGGGAGCGGTTAAGCCGTAACGGGCCTCGCCTTGCAAGGTTTGCGCGACCGTTGTGACCCGCCGGGATGTGTTCTTTAACTTCTAGATATAAAAGAAGTTAAGAATTCTCAGTGAACACAGATAGGCAAAAATTGCCCACGCATTGAGAGGTTGAACGCCCGTAACGTCAGTCACCGGCGTGGCTTACCCGCAGTCGGCGATTTGGCTGTTTTTTCGCAAATTGCTTCCATGGGTTCTCAGATCAGTCGCTAACTCCGTCTGCGGCCTGAACTTGTACTGTACAGCTTGTGAGCAGTCGCGGCGGCTCGTTAGGATGGACTCAGACGCACTTCGCCACTTGGATGGCGTTGTGAGGACGGCAAGGACGGCGCGACCGAGATTTTCCATCGGAGCGAAGACGACCTCACTGGTGGAGGTCGCTCGCCGGGGAGACCCGAGCCATGAGCCGTTCATCCAGCAGGCAATCTCGCACTCCACGTCGCATGCAATCGGCCAAGTCGGTCAAAATCCGGCGCACTCGTCGGCAGCGACATCGGGCGCGACCCGTGGCCGCTTATCGCCGTCGCGGACCGGGCGAAAACGGATCCGAACCGTTCAACGCGCCGGAAATCTGGCATGAACCAACAGGCCGCGAAGACATTCGTTACGTCGTCCAGCCTGCGGGAGTTGGTTACATCCATCCGGTCACGCCCGAGGAAGTCGCCGAACGCATTGCCGAGTTACCGGAACGTTTCCAGCCCGGCATCGAGGTCGTGCAGTTCAGCCGCATGACGCGCAAGCGGGCGTTGTTCCCCTGCTACGGCATGCAGTGGGGGCCGACGGTTTACCTGTACCCCATCGAGGAATCGCTCGTCGAAACGTTCGTCCGTCCGCCCCGGCCTGCGCAAGTTGTCGAGGCCCGCATGTTCGGCGGGAAATGGTCGCAAGACGGACCATTATGGCAACTGGAATGGACCGCTTCCACAATCCGCGATTTCTACTTGAACAACATTCTGATTCACGAGATCGGCCATATCCACGACGACCGCAACACCAGCTTCGACACCCGCGAACGCTACGCCGACTGGTTCGCCATCGAGTACGGATACCGGGCCTCACGCGTCTGAATCGCCCGCTGGCCTTCGGCACGCTGACTTCGTACGCGGATCAACGCAGATCAATCTAAAAAGCCCGGCTTCTGAATCTGACAATGATTGGTGTCTCGATATTGCAAGGCCTGACATTCACTTCGCCAACAAGAAGCCGGGCTTTTGAAACGGCTTCAAATCAAACAGGAAGCCCTTTTTCTTCCCGGATGCGCTTCACCTCGCCGATGACTTCTTCGATCAACTTTCCGTTTCGATAGATGGCAAAGTATTCCTGCATCAGAGCCAGCAGGTTGATTGCGATCGTTGACGAAGCCGAGAAGAAATGGATTGTCGAGGCGGGAATGCCGGCCCAGCCTTTGAAAGAGATGTCCGACCCAGGATCGGTCGCCGCACCGAGGGCCACGGTGGTGATGATCAGCAGCATACCCCCACAGATGTAAGGCAGAATGCCATATTTCAGCGAACTGCTCTCCTTCTGCCAACGCTCGTCGAGTTGATAGCTGTTGGTCGTTTCTTCCAGCCAGCGACCGGTTCCCATGAAATACGTGAACGCGATTGCATGTACCAGCGCGAGCGCAAACACCCCGGCGATTGCTGTCTTCATGTGGGGACCCACTGGCGTACCCGACTCGGGCGTGGGTTGCTCGGGAAGCACGATCGACAAACCCAGCACAAAGGCGGTGCCGACTAACCCGACAGCCAAGACCGCCAGCGTAAGAAAAATCCGTTTCACGAGTTCAAGTTCTTTCCTAAATTGAAAGCAGCGATATCTCACCGTAGAGAAATCACGAATTGTGACGAGTTTGTTCGACCAGCTTCACCATTGCGTCGCACATCACCTGTCCCGATTCGGCCGTGAACGGGAATTGGTTGCAGTACTTGGGCGACTGATACGCGGCGTAGCTTTTCGCGGCTACATCGTGGGCGTCGGGCATATAACCGATCCGCCCGTTGGTGTAGCCGGAAATCATCAGGTGATCTTCTCGGGAGCGGTTCCGCACGTCCAGCGACAAGCCGCTGAAGAATTCCGAGGCGTTCGTCACGATGGCCAGCTTGCCGATCCGCACGGCTTGAATTTCAGTTTCCAGCCATTCCGGTCGCGTCTCCCAGTCGATGCGCATGTCGTACGTCCAGGCGAGGTTGAAGCGACACATCGCCCGCACGGCCTTCCATTCGTCACCGCCATGCCGGGCCACCATGTCGGCCGGGTTGTTGGTCATCACGCGACCGATCGACCTTTTCCATCCCGCCATGTCTTCGTTCTGCAACCGTTGCTGCGCTTCGTCGCGGTCACCGTCCATCTCTTCGCGGGTCCAGCGTCGGGTCGGGATGCGCACCGATTCTGAAACCGCAGCCAGTTTCGGTTCGATCAACGGCACCGCTGTGGCTTGTGCTGCCATCGCCAAGCCGGCCACCAACCGGGCCGGTTCGCGGCATCGCTCGGGCGTCGAGAACTCGCGCAGAAAGTTGACGTCTCCGCAGGCTCCCTGAAGGTAAAGAGCCGTCACACCGGGCAACGCGGCTTCGATGATGTCACACACTTCGCCCGGCACATCGCGGGTGACGTCAAACGGGCGAAGTTTCGTATGCACGGTCGGGTGGGCCTGAAAGTTGACGACCATCCCCAAAGGCGATCCGTCAGTTCGGTCGACGCGCAATGTGGTCACCTTCGGATCGACCGGGCCGTTTTCGCGGGTGCGGTTAAATGTGCAGCCCGCAAGGTTTCCCTGCGATGTCGTCGCCCGTGCCGGTTCGCGATTTCGCCAGGCGAGAATGACTGCGGTGGCCGCTTGTTTGGCGGCCCAGGCTTCGTAGTCGGGGTCGACTTCCCCGCCGCCCAGCAACCCGCCCGCAGAAGGTGCGTTATGGGTATGGGTGCAGGCGACAAGCACATGAGACGGAGGGATGCCCGTTGCATCGTAAACTCGTTCGCGGACATCGTTGGTGAACTCGGTGCTGATCACCATCAGGTCGAGCGAAAGAATCACCAGCGGGGAATTTCCGTCATCGAGCACCAGCGCAGTCGCATTCAGGTCATCATGCACCCGCTGCCAGGTTCGCTCGATATAGTAGCCCCACCCCGTCAGTTCGACTCCCCAAAACGGGGTGATCGACGTGCGAGCGACTCCAGCAGTGAGACTCATGGTGCGATCTCGTTCGATAGTTACAGCCAATGACAGCGCCGCGCACCGTCGAATGTCGTCTTACTTTCGTTAACGCGACAACTCACGTATTCTCTGCAAGGAACGCGTTGTACCGCAAGCCTGCCGCCTGAAACTATCAATTGAGACCGCACCCATGAAAATTACCCGCATCGAAACCTTTCCTGTCCTGATTCCCCTCAAACCCGAACGGCGGATGATTTCCTCGCTCGGGCGGCATGAGGTGTCCCGATACGTGCTCATCCGTGTCGAGACCGACGCGGGCATCGAGGGGGCCGGTGAGGCAACCGTCATGCCCCGCTGGAGCGGTGAAACCGTCTGGGGGGCGACCGCGATGATCGATCAGGTGCTCGCCCCGGCCCTCATCGGGCACGACCCGCGCGACATCGAGGGTATCGATGCGGCGATGGATCGGGTCACGCAAGATAACTGGTTCGCCAAGTCGGCCATCGAAATGGCCTGCTGGGACATTACCGGCAAGGACGCGGGGAAGCCGATCTACGAACTGCTCGGCGGCGCCGCCAGGCCGCTCACCATTCGCTGCCGCTTCTCGATGGGCGCTTACCCACCCGAACAGGCACGCCGACGGGCGGGCGAGCTGGTGGAAGAGGGCTTCGAGACCTTCAAGGTCAAGGTGGGAACCAATATCGATGAAGACGTCGAGCGGGTCGGCATCGTCCGTGAGGTGATGGGCCCGGATCGCGAGTTGGTCATCGATGCCAACTGCGGGTACGACGCGGACACCGCCATCGAAGCTGTCCGGCGAATGGCCGGCTGCAATGTGGCCCTGTTTGAACAACCCACGCCGCGTGGTGACTTCGCAGGCTTGGCACGTGTGCGAAAAGAGATCGACGCGGATGTGATGGCCGATGACATCTGCTTCGATTTGCATCACGCGGTCAACTGTATCGAGCACGATGCTTGCGACGTCATCAGCGTCTACCCCGGCAAGAACGGTGGCATTCGCAAGTCGAAGGAAATCGTCGACTACGCCGCCGCGCATAACGTGGCGTGCAGCATCGGCTCCAACCTCGAACTTGATGTCGCGACCGCCGCCATGTGTCATCTGGTTGTCGCTTGCCCAAACATGAACATCGAAAAATACCCCGGCGACATCCTCGGCCCGGACTATCATGAAATCACCATCGTCAAGAACCCCGTCGAGATTGCCGGCCCGCTGGTGACCATTAGCGACCGTCCCGGCTTGGGGGTCGATGTCGATTGGGACGTCGTCCGCGCGCATCCACTGACGGATGAGTAGTCATTTGCAAAGGTGGAGCAGACATTCTTGTCTGCGGACGTCACTAACAGGAGCGACCCACAATTTTCAGCAAACTCGAATAGACAGGAATGTCTGTTCCACCTTCTCCAACCGATAGTCAACTGGAACCTATTTCCGAAGGGACACCTCATGTCACTCTCTGATCCCGAAACGATCGAGAACTCCGTGAATGAAAGCCGCCGTTGCGTGCTCGGTGTGTTGGCCGGGTTGGGTATTGGATCGACTGTGTTGCACCGGGCGATCGCTGCTCAGACGCGGCAAGGGGCGACGATTACCATCGAGACGATCAAACAGGCCGAGTGGATTGCCGGGTTGGAACTCTCCGACGAAGAACGCGCCACCACCGCCGCAACGGTCGCGCGGGCTGTCCACGGATACGACGAACTGCGTCAAGTGGCCCTCGATAACTCTGTCCCTCCGGCGATCGCCTTCGACCCCACGCCCGGACAGCGGCCCAGTCCGCAAGGGGAACGCGGCACGGTGAAGCTGTCGGAATCGAACGCGGCTCCCAAACCAAAAACCGAAGAAGATCTCGCCTTTCTTCCGGTCACCGAACTGGCCGCGTTGGTGCGGTCGCGTCAGGTGACCTCGCTGGAACTGACGAAGTTGTACCTTGCCCGCTTGAAACGGTTCGACCCGTTGCTGAAGTGCGTGGTTACGCTCACCGAGGAATTGGCAATCCAGCAGGCGAAACGAGCCGACCGGGAAATTGCGGCGGGACAGTATCGTGGTCCGTTGCACGGCATTCCCTGGGGGGCGAAAGATCTCATCAGCCACCCCGGCTACCCGACAACCTGGGGAGCCAAGCCGTTCGAGAAGCAGACGATCGACACCAAAGCCACCGTCGCCCAACGGTTGGAAGACGCCGGTGCGGTGCTCGTCGCCAAGCTGACACTCGGCGCACTGGCAATGGGCGACAAGTGGTTCGGCGGAATGACACGCAACCCCTGGAACCCGAAAGAAGGTTCCAGCGGCTCATCAGCCGGGCCGGCTTCCGCGACGGCGGCCGGGCTGGTCGGCTTCTCGATCGGCAGCGAAACGCGAGGCAGCATTGTCTCGCCCTCGCGGCGCTGCGGCACCACGGGGTTGCGGCCTACGTTCGGTCGCGTGAGTCGTCACGGCTGCATGACGCTTTCTTGGAGCATGGACAAACTCGGCCCCATCACTCGTTCCGTCGAAGATTGCGCACTGGTGTTCGGAGCCATCCACGGTCACGACGGCCTCGACCCGTCCGCTGTTGATCGTCCCTTCGATTGGCCCGGACGTCGAAACCTCAGCACGCTCCGCATCGGCTACTTCGAGAACGGCACGCCGATCGATCAACGTGCCGACTTGAAAACGCTGCGCGACTTGGGCGTGAAACTGAAACCGATCGAACTCCCATCCGATCCACCGGCCGGACCGGTTGGTGTCATTCTCACGACGGAAGCGGCCGCCGTTTTCGATGAACTGACACGCAAGGGCATCACCGAAGGCCTTAATTCTTGGCCACGAATTTTTCGCGCGGCCCAATTTGTCCCGGCCGTCGAGTACCTGCGTGCCAATCGGGTCCGCACGCTGTTAATGCGGAAGATGGCCGAGCTGTTCCACGACATCGACGCCTACGTGAACGGCGATGACCTCGGCCTGACCAACCTCACCGGCCACCCCACCGTCATCCTGCCCGACGGGCTGACGCAACGCGGCGGTGTCGAGGTGACCACCTCAATCACCTTCACCGGCCAGCTCAACGACGAAACCAACCTGCTCAGCCTGGCCCACGCCTACCAGCAAGCGACCGGCCATCATCTGCGCCGACCGCCCGTCGAGAAGTGGCTGCAAGCGGAGGGGGAGAAGTAACGAACCGAGGGGACGGCAGACATTCCTGTCTGCCGTTTTCAGCAGGCTGTTATCCGTTCGACAACCCAACGCTCGCCAACTCCTCGCGCATCTCGGCTTCTGCCGCGAGAATGGGTTGCATGAGTTGATCGATCTCGGTTCGCTCTGCGTCGTTTAGTTGACGTTGCGGAGCACGAGCCGGTCCGAAGTTCTGGTCGAGCAGCGTCATGGCGTGCTTGAGCATACTGATGTTGTAGCTGTCGCCAGATCGCTCGCGGTAGTCTTCAATCGGCAGAATCAGTTGCTGCAACCGCATGCCTTCTTCGTATTCGCCTGCGGTGAAGGCCGCGTGCATGGCCAGCGTGAGATGCGGGCAGAGGTTGCCGGCACCGGTGGTGTAACCGGGTGCGCCAGCGAGCATGTAATACGGGGCGAATCGCTCGGCCGAGCCGCACAGCCATTCGACGCGACCTCCGTCGACCGTCACTGTCTTGCGGAACGAGTGCATTTCGTTCAATGCGTATTTGATACCGACGACATACGGGTCGCCGGCCAGTTCCAACAACAGTTCGTTGCTGGGAATGGCCGCTTTCTTGTAGACCAGCGTGGGGGCATGCACGGCATCGATGACAGTGCGGTAGTAGTCGCGTGCCCCTTCTTCGCTCATGTAAGGATGCGCAAACGGCATGAACATGATACCCGCCGCCCCGGCTGCCACCGAACGCTGGCCGACTTCAATCGCATGCCCGAGCTGCAACCCAACCGGTGCAAAAACCAACGCATCCGGCCCAGCCGCTTCCACGGTGACACGGACCAAATCGACCACCTCGTCGGTCGAGAGGTTATGGAACTCACTCGTCCCGGCGGCTGGCATGTAAACGCGAATACCGGCCGCCGCCATGCGTTCGATATGCTGTGCCTGCAAATCGAGATTCAAACGGCCGTCGTCACCGTAGGCGGTCAGCGGCACAAGATGCACGGTTCGCAGGCGTTCGCGGTCGAGGTCGGTGGTCATTGTGAGTCTATCCCTGAGTGTTAGCTGGTCGATCGTATTCTACCGATCGTAATGCAAGCCTTGTTGAAAATCGAGTAACGCGGCAAGGTGCAAAGTGTCATGTTGGGTGCCACTGGCTCTGCCAGTGCGAATTCAGTGCTGACGTCACATGGTCGGAGCCAGCCCTGCTTCCAGGCCTTCAACGTGATTCTTGAAGTCAACACGCAGCGCCACTGGCAGAGCCAGTGGCACACTTGGGTCGGGTTGTCGACACATCGTCCGCACCGAACCCTTTTCTTCCGCGCGGTGATACGGGACACTGTTCGTTAGCACGTTCGCACATTCAACATTCACAATTCCCCAGGACATTCCCATGAACCGAAAATGTTTCCGCCTGCTTGCCCTTTTGCTGTTCACCCTCGGTCTTCAAGCGTCGCTTCGAGCCGCAGAGGCTCCGTCATTCTACGACCCCGTCGAAAAGCAGATCGAAGGTTGGACGATCAAGGTTGATCCGTTGCTGTTGGAGAAGGCGAATCGCGAGGTCGGCGAGAAGGCGTTCGCGGCGTTGGCGAATCATTTGCAAAGGGTAAAGTTCATTCTCCCGGCGGACAAAGTCAAAGAGTTGCAGAAGCTGCGAATTTGGATTGAACTGGACAACAGGAAACTGGGCAACATGCAGTACCACCCCGGCAAGGGCTGGTTGAAGGCCAACGGCCATGACACGCGACTCGTCAAGCATGTCCACATTCCCCGGGCGCGGCAGTTGTATGCTCGCGGAACCTGGGCCAAACATCCGTATGTGATTCTGCACGAACTGGCGCACTCCTATCACGATCAGGTATTGAGTTTCGACCAGAAAGAAATCGTCGCCGCCTTTAATGACGTCAAGCAGAAGGGCATTTACGGGAAGGTGCTCGATCATGCCGGACGCCAAGTGCGCCATTATTCGTTGAGCAACCACAAGGAATACTTCGCCGAATCGACTGAGGCGTACTTGGGCGTTAACGATTTCTACCCGTTCGTGCGAGCCGAGTTGAAAGAGCACGACCCGGTGATGTTCTCGTTGCAGGAGAAGATTTGGGGACCCGTGAGGTAAAGACGGGGCGGCGTGGAAACGGATAATAACCGAGCGTTTTATTGACATCATCGAGGAACCTGACGATGAGAAGTTTGGTGTGTGTGCTGTTTGCGGTCAGTCTGCTGTGGACCAGTTCATCGCAGGCGGCTGACGAAAAGCCGGCGAAGAAACCGAAGAACGTGGTGATCTTCGTGGTCGACGACCAAGGGTTTCAGGCCGGTTGTTACGGGAACGAATCGATCAAGACGCCCGGCATCGATCGTCTGGCGGCTGCGGGAACGCGGTTCACGCGGGCGCATGCCACGACGGCCAGTTGCAGTGCCAGTCGGTCGGTCATTCTCACCGGGTTGTACAACCACGCGACCGGCCATTACGGACACGCCCACGGCTACAACCATTTCAGCACGTATGAAACCGTGCAATCGCTACCGGTGATGTTGGGCGAAGCGGGTTATCGGACCTGCTCGATCGGCAAGTATCATGTGGCTCCGGAATACGTCTACCACTTCGAGACGTATCGCAACGAGGGAATTCAGGGGAATCGCAACTCGGTGCGGATGGCGGCCAATGCGAAAGAGTGGATTACCGAAAAGGACGACCGGCCGTTCTTTCTCTATATCTGTACCAGCGACCCGCACCGGGGCGGTGGGGACGATCGGTTCTCGAACTTCAATGACAAGCCCGATTACTACCCCGGCGTGAAACCCGTCCGTTACAAGCCGGAAGAGGTGTCCGTCCCGCCGTGGTTGCCCGACAAGCCGGCCACGCGGAAGGAACTGGCCGAGTATTACCAGGCGATCTCCCGACTCGACCAAGGCGTGGGGAATTTGCTCGATGCGTTGAAAGAGACCGGCCATTGGGACGACACGCTGATTATGTTCCTCAGCGACAACGGCCCGCCTTGGCCCGGTGCGAAAACCTGCCTGTATCAACCCGGCATGAACTTGCCGTTGATTGTGCGTGATCCCAGTGTGAAGAAAGTCGGTGGGAAGACCGATGCGATCGTGACGTGGGCCGACATTACCCCCACTGTGATTGATTTCTGCAATGTCACTCCGAAACCGGCCGTGCCGATTCGCACACGGGAGAACGTCGGCAAGCGGATCACGCAGGGTAAAAAGCAGCCGGTGACATTCCACGGCAAAAGTTTTCTCCCGGCTGTGGGCGTCGAGCATCCGAAGGGGTTCGACGAGCATTACGCATCGCATACGTTCCACGAAATCACGATGTACTACCCCATGCGGGTCATCATTCGCGGGAAGTACAAGTTGATCTTCAACATCGCCCACCAGCTACCGTACCCGTTTGCGTCGGACTTGTATGCGTCGCCCACTTGGCAAGCGGTGCTGCGCGACAAAGACGAAGTCTACGGCCGGCGCACCGTTTACGCTTACCTGCATCGGTCACGGTTTGAACTGTACGACCTGGAAGCCGACCCGGACGAAATTCACAACCTCGCCACCGACCGTCGCCATGCCGAGACGTTGAAGGAGTTGCAAGCCAAGCTAAAAGCCTGGCAGTTCCGCACCAACGACCCTTGGAAGCTGAAGTGGACGTATGAGTGAGCTGGTTGTGATGATGTGATCTGGGAGACGTCCACCATGTTGCCCCGCACTCTCGAACCGGAAGTGATGGATACGCGCGAGGAAGCGGTCGATTACGACACGATGGATCACTCGACGGTCAATGCGGTGTTCGTCGACGATTTTCTCGCGGTCGTGGCGGGTAGTGAGTTGGGAGAGCGGTTGCGGGGCCAAGGAGAGTTGGTCCGAATTCTAGATGTCGGCACAGGCACGGCTCAGATCCCGATTGCGTTCTGTCACCAGCTTTCGGCGGGCCAATCGTCGGGTGATGATAAAACGTTGCCGGTGCAAATTACGGCAATCGACTTGGCGGCCGAGATGTTAGCGATTGCCGAGCGGAATGTTGTGACGGCGAAGTTCGAGGAATCCATTTCTCTGGAATGGGTCGATGCGAAGGCACCGACGTACCCGGACGGTTCGTTCGATGTGGTTTTCTCGAATAGCATCGTGCATCACATTCCCGAACCACTGGCGGCGTTGGTCGAGATGGTTCGCGTGTTGTGTTCTGGCGGTCTGCTGTTCGTGCGAGACTTGTTGCGTCCCTGCGATGCGGAAACTGTTGAGACGCTTGTTTCGACTTACGCGGGCGACGAAAACTCGCACCAGCAGCAGATGTTTCGCGAGTCGCTGCATGCCGCGCTGACACTGTCTGAAGTTCGCGAGCTATTGGTAAGCTTGGGGAACTCTGCGGATTGTGCCGAACAGACGACCGATCGACATTGGACGATCACCGCCACGCGGTAGTATTGAGTTGTCACTGTCTCGAACTCTGGTCTGTACTGGCCATTCAGGTTGTGCAGAATATCCAACCACCCTTGTCGGCAACTGCGACGTGGTGCAGCCTAACCCCTCAAGTTTCCCAGTCTTTCGAGTCGACTCATTGTGTGTGGAACTCGTAGGCAGCAGAGTTAATCACACGGCCTCGCAGCAAACTCGTCTTGGGAGTCTTGAATGCCATCGATTGACAGTGTGGGAAGGCAGGAAGCGGAATGGATGAAATCACGTATTGGAAAGTCACTGTTGAAGTTGCATCGAAGTTTGGAAAGGAATCGTCGTCAGGATGAGCAAGTTGAAACGTTGTTTGAGGGGTGGCAGCGGAAGTGGACGGATCATCGCAGCCGGATCACGCAACGGCTGGAGTTAATCGAAACGCAGTTGGATGAGTTGGCAGACGGAGCATCGAGCGAACCTAAGCTGGCCGTGGTGGGGGCACTGGCCGATGCGTCGGAGGGGTGTCGATGATGCCGCTGCCGTTGGAACCGGTACGCCGTCGGGCATGAGGTTCGAGAATTGGAACGTGCCGACTCGGTGACCAATGTGGGGGCAGGGCAGGGGGCGAGAATTAGTTTCGCAGGCTTTGCAACGGGGCGGGAATGCGGCCTGCGTGTCGGATGAATTCGCCGCTGTGACCGACAACCGAAACCGGCATCACGGGGGACTCGCCGAACAGTCCACCGAACGAAACGCGATCGCCCGCCTTGTGGCCCGGCACGGGGATGAGTCGCACGGCGGTCGTTTTGTTGTTGAACACGCCGATGGCCATCTCGTCGGCAATGATGCCGGCGAGCGTTTCGGCGTCGATGTCGCCGGGCAGGGGGACCATGTCGAGACCGACCGAGCAAACGCTCGTCATGGCTTCGAGTTTTTCGAGACTCAAATCGCCAGATTCAACGGCCGCTGCGAGCACGACATCTTCCATGACGGGTACGAAAGCGCCCGACAGTCCGCCGACCGAGGATGATGCGAACAGCCCCCCTTTCTTGACGGCGTCGTTGAGGAGCGCGAGTGCTGCGGTGGTTCCCGGCGCGCCGATGCGTTCGATACCCATCAACTGCAAAATCTCGCCGATGCTGTCGCCGACGTTCGGCGTGGGTGCCAGTGACAAATCGCAGATGCCAAACGCCACGCCCAGTCGCGCGGCGACTTCTCGTCCGATCAATTCGCCAACGCGTGTGACGCGAAACGCCGTACTTTTGATTTCGGCAGCGATGTCGTCGAGGCGGCAGTTCGGCTGTTCTGCGTGCAGCCGTTCCAACGCTCGCTTTACAACACCCGGCCCGCTGACGCCGATGTGAATGACCACGTCGGGAGAACCTTCACCCAAAAACGCGCCCGCCATGAAGGGGTTGTCTTCGGGCGCGTTGGCGAAGATGACCAGCTTGGCGGCACCGAACCCCTGACGGTCGGCGGTCGCTTCGGCAATATCGAGCAACTTCTGGCCCAGAATCGCCACCGCATCCATGTTGATGCCGGCCCGTGTGGTGGCCACGTTGACCGAAGAACACACGCGGCTGGTTTGTGCCAGTGCGGCCGGCAGACTGTCGAGCAAGTCGTGCGCGGCTTGCGTCATTCCGCCGTGAACCAGGGCCGAGTATCCGCCGATGAGATCGACTCCCACCGCAGCGGCCGCTCGGTCGAGCGTCTCGGCGACAGCCAGCATGCCGGTCACACCATGTCCGGCGGCGATACGGGCGATGGGCGTAACGGACAGTCGGCGGTTCACAATCGGAATGCCATACCGGGTCGAGACCATCTCGCAGGTTTCCGAAAGTCGTTCGGCCGCTGAAACGATGCACTCGTGGATGTTGGCACACAAGCGTTCGAGATCGCGGTCAACGGTGGCGGCAAGGTTAATTCCCATTGTCACCGTGCGGACATCGAGTTTTTCCTGCTTGACCATCCGCAGAGTCGAGAGAATTTCTTCGTGACGAGGCATGATTTCTAGATTCCGAAAAACGTACTCAAGGGGTGAAGGCAGAGGGAGAATACGCCCGTTGACCAAGCTGGTTCGGCAGCTCTGGCATCAAGCGAGCGAACTACTCGTTCGACATGTCGAACGAACTTGATGGTTCCAATGCAGACTCGCCCCATTCCAGACCGACGCGCACCGGGCGAGGATCGTTCGTGGCGGCGAAGATATTCTCGTGTTGCATGGTGACCGACAGCCCGACCGCTTTCCCCAGATGTTCCAACTCGGGACGGAGTGCGAGCACATCGACAGCGGGCGGAACCGCGAGTTCCATCACCATCACGAACGAACGGTCTTCATCGCTTCGCACGGCGTGGAGGTCGGTGATGTCGATTTCGTCTTGGGCCAGTCGCGTGGAAATCTCGCGGATGATCCCCGGTTCGTCATGCCCTTCGACTGTCAGAAAGTAACGGTCAAAGGTTTCATCGGGAGCCGCCTGCATTGTTTCGGCGGCAGGATCTTTCAGGGCCACTTCGACGCCGTAGGGGCGACAGACATCGCGCAAATGGTCGGCGATGACTTGCGGTTCGCGGTGCTCGGGGAATTCGGCTGCCAGAATGATCGTAAAAAATCGTTGCAAGACGGTCTGGCTGACTTCCTGCAAGTCGCCCCCCAATTCGGCCATGGCCGTAGTGACCGCCGAGAGAATCCCGACACGATTGGCCGCCATAAGGGTGATGATGTAACGACGCGACATAGTATGGGTCTTACAGTTTGTGGTCTTACAGCGAGCAGAGCCTGCGGGCTCTCGGATGTCAGAGTTTCTATTCAGTGATCCGCAGCTCGCGGACTTGCGTTACAAGCTGAGGATGTGCGTGTTTCGCAGAGCATATCACATCCGCAACGTGAAAGCGTTACACTGGGAACGCATTTGTTTCACCGATTTGTTTCCCCCGGATTTTAGGTCGGGCCTCATGACATCGATGGCGCGCGTCGTCTCTCTGTCGGTACTCACAACGTTGATCGTCTTCTTGGGGATCACGTTTTACCGGGTGATTGCGCCGTTCCTGTTGCCGTTGTTTCTGGCGGGTGTGGTGGCCATTCTCTGTCAGCCGTTGTTCCGGTATTTTCGTCGGCGGACGCACGATCGTGTTCGCCTGTCAGCGGGTTTGACCACCGGAACGGTGATGGCTGCGGTACTTGTGCCGTTACTGGTAGGCACGTTCATTGCCTCGCTGCAATTGTTCTCGCTGGCGCAAACCTCATTGGTCGATCGCGACTGGGAAGACGCCGCCACGAAGGTCCGAACCGAGTTGGAGATCGATCACATCGTCGCACGATTGGAGCCGATTGTCGGCCACGAGATCGATGCCGAGAAACTGCAACAGCAAATCCAGACGAATCTGCGTAGCGTACTCGCCGACCTCGGGAAGAAGTCGCTTGGACTGGCGGCCACCACGATTGGGTTACTGGGTTCTTTGGCCTCGGGGCTGATCAGTGCGTTGATGTTTGTGATCGGGTTGTATTATTTCCTGGCCGATGGTCCGGCACTCATTCAGTCATCGCACGGCTTGATTCCCGTGCAGGTGCAATACCAGAAACAACTGCTCACGAAATTCAACGCCGTGGTGCGAGCCGTTGTGGCGGCGACGTTTCTCGCGGCTATTGCTCAGGGGGTGGTGACGGCGCTCATGCTGTCGGTCGTCGGTTATCGACATTTCTTCATCACGTTCATCGTCGCCACGCTGTCGGCTCTCATTCCGGTGGCCGGCACCTGGTTGGTGTGGGGGCCGTGCGCGGTCTGGTTGGCGTGGCAGGGGCATTGGGGGGCGGCGACGTTTGTTTTTCTCGTGGGTTCAGTGGTTGTCGGCACGCTGGATAATGTGATTCGCACCTACGTCCTGAACAGCAATGCCAAACTGCACCCGTTGCTGGCATTTGTGAGTGTGCTCGGGGGACTGCAAGCGATGGGACTGTGGGGAGTCTTCATCGGCCCGATTGTCGCGTCCTGCTTGCACGCATTGATTCAAATCTTCAACGCGGAGTTGCAAGAACTGTCACATGAAAAATTCGGCATGAAGGATGACGCCACGTCCGATGCTGAATCGTCAGAGCCAACTGAGAGCGAGCCGGTCGTTGAGACCACTGAAGATGCCGACGAAAAAACGACAAGCGATGAGGACAAGTCACCGGATCAACCGGCCGCTGTCTCACCGCCAACGGACGACAAGCCGTCTGCAACGACCGACAAGAAGCCCGTTGACGAGACCTAAAACGGCAGCGGGCTGCCCAGTCCCGCCTCGCGGGCGCGCTCGATGATTTTTCCGGCCATCGCGACATCTTCGATGCCCAAGCCGACAGATTTGAAAAGCGTGATGTTCTCGGGTGTTGCCCGTCCGGTTTGGCGTCCGGTGACGACGTCGCCCAGGTCGTGCATTAATCGCCAATCGGTCACGCCGTCGTCCAAGGCCCGCGTGAAATCGCCCGCTTCGATGCGGCAGGCTTCGATCGAGTCGCAGACGATATGGTCGGCCCGGCGAATGGTGACCACGTCGATTTCCGCCTTGCCCAACCAGTTTGAGCCAACGACGTTCAGGTGCGTTCCCTCATCGAGCACGCGACCGTCGAACACCGGTGACTTGGCCGTGGTGGCGGTGATGACGATGTCTTTCTCCGCAGCGGCGGCGTCGGGTGCGTGTGCGGGAACGACTTTCGTCGCGCAGTACTCAGTCATCTCGTCGGCGAATTCGCGGCGGCGGTCGGCATCGCGTCCGTAGACTTCAACGCGCTCGATCCGTCGGACTGCGCAAACGGCCTTCAACTGTGTGCGTGCCTGCAATCCCGTGCCGAACAGACCGACAATCTTCGCGTCCGGCCGGGCCATGTATTGGGTGGCGACTCCGCTGGCCGCACCGGTTCGGAGTTGACCGAGATAGTTCGCCTCGATCATCGCAAGCATCTCGCCGCTGGTCGAGTCATAGACGGCCACATGAAACCGCGCGCCCTGTTTCGTGGTGGTGTACGACTTGAAACCCACCAGCCCCAAGTACTCGGCCGCGGCCGACATGGTGTGCAACACGACTCCCGGTGCGACGGCTCGTTGCCGAGGCACGTTCATCGCCTGTTCTTCAGATATTCGTCCGAAGGCTTCCTCGACGACTTCAATCGAAGTCTCGATATCCATCAGTTCGAGAACGTCGGCTTCTGTGAGGAAAATTGCAGGCATGAGATGATCAACCGTTGAAATTGCGTGGAGGGCAGACATTCCTGTCTGTCAGAAATTTCTAATCTACTTCCCAACCAAGTCGGCAATGGAACGGAAATCGTCTTTCAACGACTGATAAAGTTTACCGTACAGCGGATAGGTTTGATCGTACCGCTTACGGTTCTTGGCGTTTGTCGGTGTCGAATCGACGACGCGAATTGTCTTTCCGCAGGCTTCGACGACATCCTTGTAAGCTCCTGTTCCCGCAGCCGCCAGCAAGGCGACACCGTAGGCTGGCCCTTCTTCGGCGTTGATGGTGACGACCTTGCGGCCGTAGATATCCGCCTGCATTTGTCGCCAGAACTTGCTGCGTGCTCCGCCGCCGGACACGCGAATTTCTCGGACGGGGATATTCAAGCCGCGAATGATTTCTAGGCAATCGCGCATGGCGTAGGTGGCCCCTTCCATGGCCGAGCGAATCATATGCGGCCGGCCATGACGCAAACTGAGGCCGATCCACGCGCCGCGGGCATGCGGGTCGGCGTGCGGCGTGCGTTCGCCGGTGAGGTAGGGCAGGAAGTAAAGCCCTTCACTGCCCGGCGGAGCCTTCGCCGCTTGTGCGGTGATGAGTTCGTAGGGATCGATTTTCTTTTTCTTCGCGGCAGCCACTTCGGCTTCGGCGAGTTGATTGCGATACCACTGCAAACTCCCACCGGCTGAGAGCACGACTCCCATCACATGCCACTTGTCTCGAACGGCATGACAAAGCGTATGCACGCGACCTTCCGGATCGATCTGAACTTCGTCGCTGTGCGCGAACACAACGCCGCTGGTTCCCAACGTGGCAGAAATGACACCCCGTTTGACGATGCCGTTCCCCACCGCCCCGGCCGCCTGGTCGCCACCACCACCAACAACCGGCGTCCCCGCGTTCAAACCGAGACGCTTGGCGATTCTCGACGTCAACACGCCGCTGACCTCTTCCGACTCGTACACCGGCGGCAGCAGATTGGGGGAGATGTCCAACTTTGAAAGCAGCGTCTTGCTCCACCTGCGACGTTTGACGTCGAGCAGCAACGTCCCCGAGGCATCGCTGACTTCCGTCGCGAACTCACCCGTCAAGCGGTAACGCACGTAGTCTTTCGGTAAAAGCACTTGTTTTGTGCGATCGTAATTTTGCGGCTCGTTGTTTCTCAGCCAGAGAATCTTGGGGGCGGTGAAGCCGGTGAGTGCAGGGTTGGCCACCATGTTAATCAACCGGCGGCGCCCACCCGCGAGGCGTTCGATCTCGTCGCATTCGACTGCTGTTCGTTGATCGTTCCACAGCAGGG
>Ga0115002_10002838_pt1 | contig 22180 bp, 14 predicted proteins | sample ArcticOcean_MG_C_8_FD_89576 | JGI IMG/M metagenome (GOLD analysis project Ga0115002, IMG submission 89576) | Marine microbial communities from western Arctic Ocean - ArcticOcean_MG_CB11_86 | ecosystem: Environmental > Aquatic > Marine > Oceanic | place: Arctic Ocean: Canada Basin | collected... | reverse complement strand
GTTCAGGTTCGTCTGGCGGCGGCCGGACGGAGCAGGAGTCGAGGCAGGGGAGTGGGCAGGGGAGTGGGCAGGGGAGTGGGCAGGCTGTTGCCGGGGCGCCTCGTCAATGGGGAGTTGCGTCGTTGGGAGCGACAATCGGTTATGAACGGCGTGTTCGTGTGCGGATCGATCGCGACCGGATCAGGGTGGGTGACCAGTCGGGTTTCGAGATTGCGACAGGTGGAGGCGACGAGTTGTCTGCTGCGGAGATTCGTCAGAAGGTGGTGCGGTCGGTGCAGCTGACTGTTCGGAGCTGGGGCAACCCACCTGACCGGTTCTACTGGGTACCGGCCATTCGTTTTGAAGTTACTCCCGGCGGATTCTTGTTCTACGAGCGTCTCAACCAGGTGTTCCGCAGTTGGCGGTTGTCGACGTCGGTCGACTTCACCCTGCCGCCTGTCAGCCAGCCCCCGCTTCGGTTGATGCAGGGGTTGTTTGACGAGAGCGAGGAGTTGGACCGGTGAGAGGACGTCGCAGTACAGATCAGCAGGCGAGCGGAGACGATTCGTTTCTGGACATCATCGCCAACATTGTCGGGATCCTGATCATCCTGATCGTTGTGGCGGGTGTTCGGGCCAGTCGGGCGCCGGTTGATATGTCGCCGAGTGATGCCGAAGCGATCGGTGCCGAAGCGATCGAGGTTGCCGAGGCCGTTGAGGATGGTGGTCTTGAGCCGCCTCCGAGTGAAGTGATTCCTGTGGAGCCGTGGCCCGAGTCGGTTCGTGCGCCTGGCGTGTCACTGGTTGACCGGTCGGACGAGGTAACCTGGCTGGTGGATCGATTGGCCGAGTTGTCGGATCGTGTTGTGGCGAGTCGCGAGTTGTTGGCGGTGGTTCGCGGCGATTGGAGAGAGTTGGAGGCGGATCTGGATCGTTTGCGGGTGAAGCGAGTGGAGTGGCGAGCGAAGCGGGACGGTCTGGATGCCGAGGTGCAAGAGGCACGAGAGCGGTTGGAGATGCTTGAGGGTGAGGAGATTTCGGTTGTTCGAACGCTGGAGGAACTGGTCAGGTCCTCGAAGCGGCCGGTGGTTGAGATTCGTCATCGGTTGACTCCGGTTGGCCGCGAGGTGCGGGGAGTCGAGCACCATTTTCATGTCCGCAAGGGCCGAGTCGCCAGGATTCCTCTCGAGAGTCTCAAGCAACGGGTCCACGACCAGATGTCGCGTCATGGTCGTGCGATGTCACGGTTCCCTCGGCACGAGGGCCAGGTTGGTCCGGTCGACGGTTTCGTAATGGAGTACATCGTCGAGCGGCGTCCGGCTCGATTGGTCGACGAGTTGCGGCATGGGCGGGGGATGGTCCGGATTGCGGTGACACGTTGGACGATCCGTCCCGAGCCGGATCTCGAGTCCGAGTCGATCGAGTCGGCGTTGTCGAGCCAATCGAGGTACCAGACTGTGTTGCGTTCGAGCGATCCGGGGACGTCGCTGACGTACTGGGTGTACCCGGACAGTTTTACTGAGATGCGTCGCCTGCAGTCGGCGGCTCATCGGGCTGGTTTCCCGGTGGCCGCTCGGCCGTTGCCTAACGGCATCACGATTTCGGGATCTCCCGACGGTACGCGTTCTCAATCTCAGTAGCCAATGCCGGCCGGGTGCTGGTCTGGCAGTGAAGCTACTGGCCTGCCGGCTTCGTCTTGGGCAGGGCTTTGGGCAGGGCTTTGGGAGGTTGACTGCGGAGTTGTAGGATTTGATTGGGCAGCAGTGGTCCTCCGTTGGCGGCTTTGACGATCAACTGGACGCCGGGCAGGACTCGGGCTTGTTTGTCCTGCCCGCTGGTGATGGGGATCGTGAAGGCTGTTTCGCCGGTGGGTACGGTAATTCGGTTTCCCTGGAAGCCTGTCAGTTGTTTGTCGATGGTGATTTCCAGTTCAACGGCCCCATGAAAGCCCGGTGTCCGAGTCAGTGTGCCTCGGACCTGATTGACAGAGTTGTTGGCCAATGTGGTGGTTTTGGGGTCGAGCGTGACGGTGACGGCATTTTTGACCGGGAGGCGGAACGGCCGGGAGTGGATGAATCCCTGGACGGCGGTTGCGTACCCGTGAGCGAGCAGGCCACCCTGGAGGACGAATTCGATGGACTTGGCGGGCACATCGACGGGCACAGCGAGAGTGATCGACGCGGGGGCTCCGTCGACGATCACTGCCTGGCTGGGCAGGACGGTGACGATGGGTCGATTTCCCTTGCCGCGGTTCTTGGCGTCGATGGGGCGTGGTGGTTCGTTTGAGATCGAGGCAATCCGGGCGGCCTGTCCGGTTCGTGAGTTGGGTCGTTGTCCACGGGCGACGACGGTGATGTGTGCGGGCAGGCCTCGATAGAGTGCGACAGGAGTGGATACGACGGACAGGGTGGCACCGCTGGGTTGTGTGAGTCCGACGGGCAGCAGGTCCTCGTGGCCCGGGATGACCTGCTGGGCCACACGAGCGTTTCGTCTCAACTCGGGCTGGATCCCGGTCGATTCTCCTACGAGACTGAGCGACCGCAGCGACCGCAGTGCCCCTCCATCGCTGACGGCGTCATCGGCAGAATGACTACGGGTCACGGTAATGGTGACGATTCCCGCGATTCCTTTGGGGATGGTTGTCGGTTCGAGTCGGATGCGTGGATCGCCATCTGTGGTCAGTTGGATCGGTCCGTTGTATCCGGCTCGATTGACTTGCAGTCGAATCAGTCCGGTACCGATCCGTGGCAGGTTCAGTTGCGGGGTTAGCAGGCTGAGCGAGAAGTCGGGTCGGCCGATCGGGTTGACTGCGAGTCGATACAGGAAGTGCGAACCACCTCGGCGGTAGAGATCTCCGACGGTGACTTCGATGCGGGTGACCATGTCGGGGACAGTGACGTCCACCTGTGGGTCTCTGGAGCCAGCTCGATCCTGGCTGGTGGCGACGGTTTTTCCGGCGATTAGAACATTGAGTTCGGCATCGATGGGCGAGTCGATGGCTCGCCCCGAAACACTCAATCGCAGTTTCTGCCCCGGGCTGACATCCAGTAAGTGGCGATCGATTTCTCCGGGCTGTTCGAGTCGGCCGCTGATGGTCAGTGGGGCGGTGGCTGTGTCTTTGAACTTGGCATCGAGCACGGTTCCCGGCTTGTCGTTTTCGACGGCCTCGCGTCCTCGGGTGATTCGCAGCACCGGTGCGGGTCCGAGCAGGTTGGTATTTGGTGTGAGGTTGACGAGTGTTCCGGTTTGCAGGAGTGCTTTGCGGAGATCGACGGCGAGTGTTGTGCCGTGGTCCAATCCGGTGCCGACGGGTGTCACGCGAATTTCGCTCCCCGCGGCGGCGGCGGGTGGGAAGACTGTATCGACGAGTGTGAGGTCACCGATTTTGACTCGAAACGGGCTATTGCCTGGTGCCTTGTAGACGAGGTCATGGATTTCGATTGAGTAGATTCCCTCTTCGGGCACGGTGATTTCTACTCGGGTGTCACCCTTGAGCGTCACCTTCGACCATTCGATGGCCAAAGGTGTGCCGCGTGCGTTTCGGATTTCGATCACCGGTTCGCAGCGGGCTCCGAGTCGCCGGGCTTCGAGGTCGGCGACGAGTCTTTGCCCGGCCTTGGCTTGGACATAGCAGCGAGAGATTTCGGAGCCTGAGATCAGTCCCGAGACGGCGACGGGGAGTTGGGTGGCGTTTGCCCGGGTCACGTCGGCGACGAGTCGTTGTGGCAGGTGATCGACGGCGAAGGTCAGCGGATTACTGAGTCCACCGGCAGTAGCGATCCGCACGGGGAACAATCCGGCCCGAGCATCCTTGGCGAGCGTGATGTCGAGAGTCAATCGATTTGCGTTGGAGCCATCGACAGTCTTGGCCAGGTCCCATTGGAACGGAGCCATCAGTTGGGGATCGGGTCCGAGATTTTTCCCGGTGAGCACCAGTCGGGTGGTCTGTCCGATCTGGAGTCCTCGGAGCGAAACGGTTTCGAGTTGTGGTGCTGCTGGCAGTTCGGCAGCCGGTTGCCTGTCATGGTCGAAGCGGTGTTGGGCGTTCGGGCCGGCGACTTCAACAAACAGTCTGGCCGCCTCGCTGGCAGTGAGCGCTCGATCGAAGAGTTGAAACTCGTCAAGGACTCCACTGAAGTGTTCGATGGAGGGAGTGCTGGCGCCCAGGCACAGTGGAGCGGAGTTTTGGAGGGCGGTCGTCTTCAGGTCAAGTAGCCAGATGTCGTCTCCGTCGGCCAGGTCGCGGTCGAGTTGTCCGGTTCGAGTTGCAGGTTTCCCGTTGACGAACAGTCGGACCAGCAGATCGTCGGCGTCGGTGTCCTTGTCGGATCCGGGGGCATCTCCGACTTGCAGCGTGGCGACCAGGTGGATCCGACGACGGGTTCCCAGCACATCGGCGACGCTGTAATGGATCAGTCGAAATCCGCTACCGTCGTTGACATAGAGCTGCAGCAGTTTGCTTTTGGGGTTGAAGTTGAGCCCATAATTGGAATGTCCGGTCTTATCGTCCGAGCGTTTGGCGAAGAGTCCGTGGGTGGCGGCGTCGGTGGGTCCGTGGAAATTGACCAGCAGCATGGCGATCGACACGGCGTTGCCGCGTGAGACATCCGGGGAACTGGGGATCTGGATCAGCTGTTTCCGAGCGGCTTCGAGCAGGACGGCTCGACCACGTCCGTTACCTGGGAACGGGCTGGGCACACGGCGGGCTCCTTGGAGGAGTCGTGCCGAGTTGTCGGCTCGGCCAGCCGAGGCGGTGTCGACGGCCGGGCCTGTCTTTTCATCGAAGTCGAGGTCGACGACGGCGGTGGCACGGATTGAGTCGGTTGGGGTCGGGGCTGCGAGCAAGTTGGATACGAGCAAGTTGGATACGAGCAATCCGGAGATGAGCAATCCGGAGAGCGGGCGAGCGGGGCAGGGGCGAGGCATCGGGTAACCTATTTGTGGGGCGTTTCGAGTCGCTGGCTGGCATCGTAGACGTAAGCAGAGGCGAATTCTTCGACGTGTTGGTGGTTGGAGTCGTTGATGCAGTTGGTTGTCTAGTAGAGCAGCGTGGCCAGGCGTCGTCTGGTTGCGCTAACCAATTCGGGGTCGGCCGTTGGCATGCCAAAGAATGTGACGAGGGCATCGCGAGCCTGTTGTCCCACTGCGTCTCGATCTCGCGAGACGATCCCCAGGCAGACTTCAAACGCCTCGTCAAACTGCCGTTCGGCCGCGAGGGCTTCGGCCAGTTTCAGTTGTACGGTTTCATCATCGGGCGTCAGGTCGGCGGTTTTCCTGGCTTCGGCCACGCCACCGGATTCGCTGGCGGAGCTGGTGATTTCGAGTTGGTCCTTCAGCGCCTGAGCCTCGGGTTCCAGAAAGCCTCGTTCCTCGAGTTCTTCGACCAGGCCGGTGGCCGTGTTGATGTCGTCGAGGGTAATCGCCACCCGTGCCAATCGGATTTTCAGCTGAGGGTCATCCGGTTCCAGCAGCAGGGCTTCGCGGTATTTCTCTGCTGCTTGTGCCGGTTGAGTTGTTTCGAGTGAGTCGCCCTGAGCGAACAGGGTTGAGGCTTCGGAGGGCACGAAACGGGCGAGCCATTCCTGAAGTTGTTCCTCGGTCAGCACACCGGGTGCACTGTCGAGGGGTTGGCCACCGCTGAAGGCGACCAGCAGAGGGATCGATTCGACGCCGAGGGCCTGGGCGATTTCCTGGCAATCGTCGATGTTGACCTTCACCAGGTGCCATCGCCCGTCGGCTTCGACGACCAGTTTTTCGAGCAGCGGTGCCAGTTGACGGCAGGGGTCGCACCAGGGGGCCCAGAAGTCGATCACGACCGGGACATCCTGCGAGCGGAGCACCACGTCCTGTTCGAAAGTCTCGGTCGTCGTGTCGTGGATGTATGGCGAGAGTCGGCCTCCATCGTTTTCGGAGGCGGGCGAGGTCTTGCTGGAGGATTCGGGTGAGGGCGATTCGGTCATCGGTATGTGTCCGGAGGAAAAGAGCGGTGGGCTGCTGCGGTGGGCTACGGTGGAGCGAGATCAATCCCACCACCAGGGGTGAGTATCGGGTCGAGTGGTTTTGAGGGCTTTGAGTCGTCGTTGTTGGAACTGTTTGTCATCGGAGATCTTGCTGGGGATTTGTTCGACGGCCTGTTTCGGGCTGAGAAGGACTCCACCGGAGACGAGTCCCAGGACCAGTCGTCCGCGGACACTGCGGGTGTTGTAGATGGACTGGATCTGTTTGGGGACAGTTCCCTTGGCCAGTTTGGCCCGTTCGGTGGAGAGGAAGAACGCCATGTTCCATCCGATTCTCTCGGGCAGTCGTTCTTTTCGGAGCAGTCCGACGAGGATGGTGAGATCGATAAGGTTTTGGAGTTCGGCGAAGACGGGCGATCGATCGGCCAGTTGCGGGAACTTTTCGGTAAAGATCCTGGCGAATTGTCTTGTGGTGGGTCGAGTCACTACGGCATCGGTCCGTTGGCCGCCGGTCCCGACGAGTTCTTCCTGAGCGTGAAACTGTGCCCGTTGTCCGGCCAATTGAAACGCGAGTCGATCGTCGGTGGTGTAGATAGCTTCGTAGAGTGGTGTGGCCCACCAGCGTTGCATCGAGTTTCCTTGCGGTTTGAGCAGCGAGAGGTGGCTTCGGAGTCCGGCGACCTTGGTGGGATGGACGCCCAGGGCAATGAGTTTCATGTGGATATCGGCCTCGACCATGGCCTGGGCGAAGTGCGAATCGGCGGGCACGCCCCACACACTGATGGTCTGGGGTCCAATGATCCTGGCCAATTGAGCGAAGCGGCTTCGGATGGCCGAGACGGAGGTGGCCGAGCTGTTTTGTTTCAGGAATCGTTTAGCCTGTTCGAGTCGTGCGGGGACGGGGTCGATCGAGACTCCGAGTCCCCGGGACGAGTTTCCGGATCGCAGGGCGACGATCAGGTCATCGATTCTCAGCGGTGGCCGACCGGTGGTGACTCCGACCACGCGTCCCTGGGCGTCGGGAGCAAACCCTTCGGCTGGACCGGCGATCACCAGGTCGTTGCCGTCGGGATCGACGAACATGTAATCGATTCGCTGCAGTCCGGCCAGGAACTGGATATCGAGCGGTGCTGCGGTGGTCTTGTCCTCATACCGGGCACACGCCTGTTCGAGTCGAACAAGCGAGATCATCCGAAGTGGACTCGAGCGGTTGATGTCCTGGGCGAGGTGTGTCTTGGCGAGTGCCTGAGCTTTCTTTCGAGCCAGCTGGCGAGTTCGGCTGGTGACGAATTGAGTCGAGACAATTCCTCGAGCGTCGATCTTGACGCCTCCACCAAACCCGCCGCCACCGCCACCGCCGCCGCCAAATCCTCCGCCCCCGCCTCCCATGCCTCCGCCTCCCCCGCCGAATCCGAACTGAGCGGTGCAGGGAGTATTGGCGAGAGTCAGGATGAGAGCGGTGACAAGCAGAGTGGCGTGTTGGAGTTGTCGGGTCGGTTGCATGAGTCGAAATCCGGGGCCCGCGGTGTGGTTCGCCTGTCGGTCCATCATATGCATCATATCAATCGGTGGGCACCGGTGGCGTGTGTGGTCGAATCGTATTGAGGTCCGGGGCGACGATGTGATTTTCGCGGAGTGCAGCGAAGAGCACGGCGGTCACCAGATCGGCGGTGGTTCCGGGGTTGCGTCTGTGCCCATCGGCCCGCAGCCATCGGTCAAAGTGTTCGAGAGCTTCGAGCGACTTGTCGTTGTCGGGCCAACCGGCCTCGAGTACGTCTCGGGCGTTTTGTGAGGCCTGTTCGGCGGTTGGCCGTCCGCATTTGCGGGCGATCAGTGTGTCGGGAGTTTCGGCCTGGAGTGTCAGGGCCAGCCGGATCACCTGGTGTTCCCAATCCTGGGCGAACGCCGGACCTGTTGCCAACTTGTTGACGCTATAGTCGAGCACTTGTTCGAAGCGATCGCAGTAAGCTGCGGCGACTCCGTCTCGATCGGCGGCCGACTTCATGGCGACCATCAATGGAACCGTTGGTGGTTGTGCGACGTCGTGAGTCACTGCGTGTCCCAGTCCGCCCGGCCGGGCCAATCGAATGGCCTGATAGACGCATTGGGTATCGTGGTCGTCGAGTTGATCGAGCACTGTTCCGATGCCCGAATCGAGTGTTGTGTCGAGTGGGACGGCGGCCAGGGGTGCCAGCAGCAGGATGATGCCGAGGTTGGTGTTGCCTGGTGCGACCAGGGTGGTGGCCCGGACCGCCTCGAGAATCGCCGGTCCGACTCGCATTGTGTTGGCATCGGCGAGAATCTCGGCGACGGCATCTGCCGAGCGGACCAGGTCGGCGTAGGTCATGTCGACAAAGGCTGCGGCCGGATGCACATTCCCCGGCTTGGCCGCGGTCGCCTCGAGCAGGCAGGCCGCACGGATAGTCTTGGCGAGTGCGAACATGTTGAACAGCAAGACCAGTCTTGGACGAGCCGGCCGGAGAGGCGGCGGTGGGAGGGGCATTGTACCGAGTTGTTCATCGGCTGTTCAGCCGGGAGGGCGCTTGACCGTTCGGGTCGACGCTGCTTACAACGCTTTGAGGGTGCCGGTCGGGGTATCTTCCGATCAGCGAGATCAGCGAGATCAGCGAGATCAGCGACACAGTGTATTGAACCACCGGGACCAGCCATGACGATCGAATATGACAGCAGCCTGTTGCGGACCGTTCACCTGGTGCCATTGACGGCATTTGGCGAGGACGGCCGGATCGATGTGTCGGTGCAGTCGAATCATGTCACGCGGATGTACGCTGCGGGGATGCGTGTCTTCTTGCCAGCTGCGGGGACGAGTGAATTCCAGAGTTTATCGGCCGACGAGGTGGTTGAGCTGGTACGGATCACTCGAGAGAATTCCGCACCAGACGCTCAGATCTTTGCACCGGTTGGCTTGCAAGTGGGCCATGCGATCGACGTGGGCCGTCGTTCGCTCGAGGCGGGAGCCACCGGGATCATGTTCATGCCGTTCGTGCACCCCTACATGAGTGACGCGGGTGCTCGGGACTATTATCTCGAGGTGATGGATGCGGTCCCGAGTCCGACGTTGATCTACCGCAAGGGTCCGATTCCGACCGATCAGTTGTTGCTCGAGTTGGCGGACGATCCGCGGGTGGTGGGTGTGAAGTACGCGGTCAACCAGATGCATGAATTCCGCACGACGGTCCTGGCCGACGGTGGCCGGATCGAGTGGCTGTGCGGATCGGCCGAGCGGTTTGCTCCGTTTTACATGCTGGTTGGATCGGGTGGTTACACCACCGGAGCCGGCAACCTGACTCCTTGTGTCACGCTCGCGATGCACGCGGCGTTGTCGGCCGGCGAGTACCAGGAGGCGTTGGAGTTGCAGTCGGTGTTGTTGCCGATCGAGGATTACCGGGCGCGGTCTGGCGACAGTTTCAACGTGTCGATGTTGAAGTACGCAATGAGTCTGGTGGGATCCGATTTCGGGCCCCCGCGAGCTCCTGGGCGTCAGCTGTCCGTTGACGAGCGATTGGAGATCGACGCGTTGATGGCTCCGATCCTGGAGATCGAGAGCAGCATGCGAGCCGAGCTGGTCGATGTGGGACTGACCGATTCGTGACGTCGATCAGGTGGCCGACGCGAGAGCTTCCTGAGCGGCGGCGAGCCGAGCGATGGGCACTCGGTAGGGTGAGCAGCTGACGTAGTTGAGTCCGGCTCGGTGGCAGAACATCACGCTGGCCGGGTCGCCACCGTGTTCTCCGCAGATGCCGATCTTGAGATCACTTCGAGTCGATCGTCCTCCGGCGACGCCCAGTTCAATCAACCGGCCGACTCCACCCGGATCGATCGACTGGAACGGGTCAAACGGCACGATGTCGTTTTCCTGGTAGTATCCGATGAATCCGCCGTAGTCATCGCGACTCATCCCCAGGCAAGTTTGTGTCAGGTCGTTGGTCCCGAAGCTGAAGAACTCGGCTGTCTCGGCAATCTCATCACTTCTCAGTGCGGCTCGAGGGACTTCGATCATGGTCCCGATTTGGTAATCGACCGTGGTTCCGGTTTCGGCGAAGACGGCTTCGGCGGTTTTGCGGACGATGTCGGCCTGGTTATCGATTTCGGTCTGGAAGGCGACGAGTGGGACCATAACTTCCGGGTGAACATCGATGCCTTCGGCCGCGACGGTCACGGCGGCCTGCATGATGGCTCGAGCCTGCATCGCGGTGATTTCGGGATAGACGATTCCCAATCGGCAGCCTCGGTGTCCGAGCATGGGATTTTCTTCGTGCAACTCGGCTGTCCGGGCGCGGACCTCATCGATGGAGATCCCCAGTTGAGTCGCCAGCCGATCGGCCAGGTCGGGTTGTTCTTCGAGGTGTCGTTCGGAGAGGAATTCGTGGAGTGGGGGATCGAGCAGTCGGATGGTGACTGGTCGTCCCTGCATGGCTCGGAAGAGGCCGGTGAATTCTTCCTGCTGGAACGGGAGCAGCCGGTTGATGGCGGCCAGTCGCGTGTCGGGGTCACGTGCCAGGATCATCTCGCGGATTTCCTCGAGATGTTCCAGGAACATGTGTTCGGTGCGGCAGAGCCCGATGCCCTCGGCTCCGAACGCCACCGCTTCGATCGCCTGATCGGGCAGATCGGCGTTGGTGCGGACACCGAGTGTTCGGTACTGGTCGACCCATTCCATCAACTGGGCGTAGTTCTGATAGGCCAGAGATTCGTCGGGGTCGATGGTGTTTTTGATCAGGACGTTAACGATTTCGCTTTCGGTGGTTTTGACCATCCCGGTGAACACTTCACCGGTGAACCCATCGATACTGATCGGGTCGCCGGTTTTGAGGACTGTGTCGCCGACGGAGACGGTTCCGGCGGTGTAGTCGACGTTGAGTTCATTGGCCCCGACGATGCAGGTCTTGCCCATTTGTCGGCTGACGAGTGCTGCGTGCGAGCTGGCTCCACCGAATGCCGTGAGAATGCCCTGAGCGGCTCTCATTCCACGCAGGTCCTCGGGGCTGGTCTCTCGGCGAACGAGGATCAGTGGTTCGTCGGGGTTGATGTTGTGGAGTCGTTCGGCTTCGGCGGCGGTCAGGCAGATGGTTCCCGAGGCGGCACCGGGCCCGGCGTTGATGCCCTTGGTCAGCAGTCGCCCGTCTGCTTCGGCATCGGCTTTGCCCTGCGGGTCGAAGACCGGTTGTAGCAGTTGATTGAGATCATCGGCGGGGATGCGTCGTTTTTCGAGAGCCTGTTCGGAGGTGATCAAGCCTTCGTTGACGAGGTCGACGGCGATCCTGACGGCGGCGAATCCGGTGCGTTTGGCGTTTCGGGTCTGCAGCAGCCAGACGCGTCCCTTCTGGACGGTGAACTCGATGTCCTGCACGTCCTGGTAGTGGTTTTCGAGCGTCTTGCCGATCGTTTCGAGTTGTTCGTAGACTTCGGGCATTTCGTCCTTGAGCGACGTTTCGATCCGTTTGGGAGTGCGGATGCCGGCGACGACGTCTTCGCCCTGTGCGTTGATCAGGTAGTCGCCGTTGAAGCCGGGAGCCCCCATCGAGCAGTCTCGAGTGAGTCCGACTCCGGTGGCACAATCGTCACCGAGATTTCCATAGACCATGGCCTGAACGTTGCAGGCTGTGCCCCAGCCATGAGGGATTCCGTAGTCGCGGCGGTAGACGATTGCCCGATCGTTGTTCCAGCTGCCAAAGACGGCACCGACGGCGGACCAGATCTGGTCGATCGGGTCGTCGGGAAAGTTCTGTCCGGTTCGCTGCTGGATCTCGGCCTTGAATTCGGCAACGAGTTGCTGCAGTTGTTCGGCCGAGAGTTCCGAGTCGTACTTGACACCGGCGGCCGTTTTTTTTGCCTCGAGCAGCACCTCGAACGGATCCTCGTGCTCGTCGTCACCGGCTCGGACTCCCAGTACCACGTCACCGAACATCTGGATGAACCGTCGATAGCTGTCCCAGGCGAACTGTTCGTTGCCCGAGTGATTGGCGAGGGCTTGGACGGAGTTGTCGTTGAGTCCGATGTTGAGGACGGTGTCCATCATGCCCGGCATCGATTCCCGAGCTCCAGACCGGCAGGAGACGAGCAGGGGATTGGTGTCGCACCCCAGCTTGGCTCCCATCACGTCTTCGACCTGAGTGAGTGCCGTGGCCACTTGTTCTCGCAATCCGTCGGGGTAGGCTCCGTCGTTGTCACTGAAGTGATTGCAGACTTCGGTGGGGATCGTGAACCCGGCCGGCACCTGGACTCCGATCCGGGTCATTTCGGCGAGGTTGGCACCCTTGCCGCCGAGCGAGTTCTTCATGTCGGTCGAGCCATCGGCCTGACCACCGCCGAAGAAATAGACGTACTTGGGTGTATCCGCCATGAATCGGGAGCCTGTTGAGCGGTGAAGCGGGTTGGTGAAATAATCAAGCCATCAACGCTAACAGCCGTCTAGAAGACCGTCAAGAACCGCCAATTGGGTCATTTTCGGGAGCGGGACCAGGGTGGTGCGATGTTGTTGAGAGCTTGACTTGTGTGACGGGGTCCTGAGAATCAGGGGAAAGGAGTCTTCAGTCACCATGCAAGCTCGCATCGTATCTCTCGACGGTCAGACCAGCATTTCGCTCAAGAACGATATCACCGTCGTCGGTCGCAAGCGTGGTGTGTGTGACGTGTTTCTGGATCGCGGCAACGTATCGAAGCTGCATTGTCTGATCATCAAGACCGACGGATTGCTGATAGTCCGCGACCTGGGCAGCACGAACGGCACACTGGTCAACGGTCAGCGTGTCAGCCGTGGTGCGTTGTTGCCCGGCGACGAGTTGTCGTTTGCGAGCCTGACGTTCCAGGTCCAGTTCGGGGCGGGTGCGGGAGATGGGGCGATGTTACCGGCCGAGCGGACCGAGGTGATGCCGGCGGTACCCGATCCGGGAGTTGGAGCGGATGTGCTCGAGTCGCTGTCGTCGGATCCGGAGTCGTCGGACCAGTTCGACGAGTTTCCTCTGCAGGATATCTAGCTGCGTCGGATTGGGTGCGAGGCGTGCGGTGGCATCACGAGGCCATCTGGAGTTGCAGTTCGTCGGCGTTGAGTGCGACGATGGCGATCCCGAGTCGATTGGCGAGTGCGATGGCGTCGTCGGCATCGAGCAGGATGGTCTGCTGGCTTTCGATCGCCAGCACGCGTGCTCCCGACTCGGACATTGTCTGCACGGTGTCGAGTCCGATGGTGGGGACGTCGAATCGCCGATCCTGTTGCGGCTTGGCCACTTTGACGACGGTGAAGCCGCCCCGTCGACAGAGGCTGCCGGCTCGTCGGATCGCCTCGTCGGTCCCTTCGATCGCTTCGATCGCGATCACGGCTGTGTCGTTGACGATGACGGTTTGTCCGATGTCCAGTCGTCCGATCTCCTTGGCGATGTCCCATCCGAACTGGATGTCGCGCCATTGTGCTGCGGAGGGTTTGCGTCGGGTGAGGAATCCGTGGTTCACGAGAAGCTCCGGGCAGAAATCGAGAGCTGAGTGGAAGCGGATGCCATCGCGTCCGAACTCGCGGATGATGGCCAGCAGAATCGTGTCGTCGGACTTGTTGGCGGTGGCGTAACGAAACCACATGTGAAGCGAGCGGGTGTCGGGCAGCAGCCTGAGCCATCGGGCGGGTTGAAACAGCTGGACTTTTTCGATCTTGCCAGCCATCACGACGTCGCGGATACCGGCTCGTTTGAGTAACCGGATGGCGCGTCCGAATCGAGCCAGACCGACGGTGTCGAAGCGGTCACAGGAATCGGCGAGTTCGTCGGAGACCATGCCCTGGACTCCGAGTCCGTAGACCTTCAGTCCTTGTTTTCGAGCGGCGCGAGCGAAGCTGATCGGAAACCGGCCTGCTCCGGCGATCAACCCCACCCATCCACTCTCGGGTACCGTTGCGGCATTGAGTTCGTTGGAGTGGGGTTGGAGAGTCATGCCGCGTGGGGGTTGATGCGTGGCGTGGATTGCGGGGTCGGGGTCGGGGTGTGGTCGGGTGCGTCGGCCAGTTGTTGTTCGAGCGAGTCAATCCGTTTGAGCAGTTGTTTGACGGTCTTGAGCAGTTCGGGGAGTCGTTTCTGGGCGATGAGTACTCTGAGTTGTTCGGATTCGGGGCCGGCGGGGTATCCGAGTTGAGTTTCACCGGGTGGGATGCTTCGCGCGACGGCAGCCATGGCGGCCACCGACGCTCCGTCTCCGATGACCAGGTGATCGGCCACACCGACCTGTCCGCCGCAGCGGACGTAGGCACCGGTGGATGTGCTGCCGCCGACACCGACTTGAGCCGCGAAGACGTTGTGAGGCCCGATTGAGCAGTTGTGTCCGATCATGACCTGATCGTCGAGCTTGGTGCCCGTGCCGATTCGCGTCGCGTCGATCATGCCTCGATCGATCGTCGTCCCGGCTCCGATTTCAACGTCATCTTCGATGGTGACACTGCCGTAGTGGATAATCTTGACGTACCGACCTTGTGGCGAGTCGTCGGTTTTGGCGAATCGGTAGCCGAACCCGTCGGCTCCGATGACCGAATTGGCGTGGATGACGACCCGGTCGCCGATGGTGGTTCCCGAGTACGCGACCACTCCGGGGTGGATGACGACGTCGTTTCCGAGTTGGCAGTCGTCTCCGATGACGGCTCGGGAATGAATGTCGCATCGCTCTCCGATGACGACCCGGTCTCCGATCGTGGCACCGGGGTGGACATTCGAGAGTTCCCCGATCACGAGCGAGTCTCCGACACACGCCCGTTGGGAGATTCCGATGTCGGGTCGGGCCGGGGTCGGGTGGAAAAAAGCGAGGATGTCGAGGAAGGCGACCTGTGCGTCATCAACCACAAGCAGGGTGGCATTGGGTAGTCGGCTGCGGGCCGATGCCAATTGCGATTCGTCGACGACGACCGCACCGGCGCGGCAACTGGTGATGTCGGCAGATGAGGCTGTTGCGGTCAGGAAACTTACCTGGCCGGGTTCGGCCACGGCGAGGCGGGCGGCCGAGTGGATCGGGAGGGAGGGGTCGCCCTGGAGTGTCGCGCCGAGTTGTCGAGCCAACTGGTCGACGGGGACGGGTGTCGAGCCAGGTGAGGTGGGAGTCTGCGAGGTGTTGGTGGGCGTCATGGAGCGGTGTCCTTTCCGACTCCAAGGGTGGCGGGATGTGTTGCCGGGCCCGTCCTGTGGCCGCGTGGTAGCGGGAGTTGTAACCGAGAACGATGTACGAAATCAATCCCTGTTGACGGCCCTGTCGACGGCGTGTTTCTGATCGGGGTGGTGTGCGGTTTGGTGGGCGGGTGTTAGACTGGGTTTCGGGCGAGTGTGGTGTTGTGTCCGAGTCATGACTGGGGTTGTTGAGATGATGTCGGTTCGAGGGATTCGGGGCGCGACGACGGTGTCGGCTGACGAGTCGAGCGAGGTGTTGTCGGCGACTGGTGAGTTGCTGCGAGCGATCGTTTCGGCGAATCAGTTGGAGGATTTCGAGGAAGTGGTGTCGGCGATTTTCACGACGACGGCGGATTTGCAGTCGACGTTTCCGGCCGAAGCGGCTCGCGAGTTGGGCATGCACCAGGTGCCCTTGTTGTGTGCCTTGGAGATTTCGGTCCCCGAGAGCATGCCTCGCTGCATCCGCGTTCTTCTGCATGTCAACACGACGAAGCGTCAGTCGGAGATCGTCCACGTGTACTTGCGGGACGCTCAGCAGTTGCGTCCCGACGTGAGGAGTGCTCAGTAGGGCGAGCGACCCGGTCCCGGCTTCGACGGCTTCGACAGTCTCAGAAAGGCTTCAGCCTCGGGCGAAGTCGAACCCAGTGACGCGTTGGACGACGGCGAGTGCCATGGCAACCTGCAGCAGGAGCAGCATGGCCCAATCCCGGTTGCGGAGTCTGTCGAGAGCAGAGGCGGCCAGCCAGCAGGCCCAGGGCATCAGGAACAGCCACAGCCGGGCGGCCTCGCCCATATTTTTCCCCGAGAGCCAGAGCAGGCACCAGACGGCCAGGCAGGCCCAGGCGGGTGCCTGAAGTTCCGGTTTCGGTTGCCGAGTTCTCAGCACCAGTCCACCGATCGCGAGTCCGGCCAGGGGGACTCCGAGTGCGATGGTGAGTTCCAGCGTGTTGAGACCGAGCCAGGGCCAGTAGCTACGGGGGTGTTCTGGCTGGTCGTAGAATGCGGCGTGGTTGGCGAGGTTGGACCACCAGATCTCGGGGAGGTTGAAGTCGAGAGTGATCCAGGTGGCGAGTGTGGGGAGTGCGATGCCGGCGAACGAGGCGATGGACCAGGTGAGGAGTTGTCGTCGGTTGAAGCGGCCTTGCCAGTGCATGAACAGGGCGAGGCTGGCGGCGAGGGCGAGGATGGGGAGGAAGGCGAGGCTGAGGCACAGTCCGATCCATGCGATGCCGGCAGCGAGTGAGGCGTTGAGTGCATTGAGGCCGAGGTGGAGTTGTGTGGTCTTGGTAGTCCTCCAGTTGCGGTGACCTCGGATGGCCGCCCACCAGAGCCAGAGTGCGGAGGTGGCCAGGAGTGGGTAGAGGCAGTCGGATTTGGGGAGAAACACGTTGACGGCGGGGACCAGCAGCCAGAGTGACGCGGCTCGCCAGGCGGTTTCGGGCGAGTGATCGATTCGGACCAGGCGGTAGATCGGGAGCAGTGTGGCGACGGCGAGAAGTTGAGTCAGCAGTGTGGCGAGCCAGAGTGCGGCGGTGTCGATCGGCGGGATCGGACGGCCTGCTTCGAGGATCGTGGCCTGGGCTTCACGGACTCGGTTGGGCTGCCGGGTCAGCAGCGTCTGTCGCAAGGCGGGCGACCGGCGGCAGGCCTCGCGGACGGCCAGGTGAGCGAGAAACAGTCCGGGCGGGTGAGTGCCCAGGTGCAAGGTGCGGCGATGGAGGTCCGAGTCGTCGAGCACGTCGAGGTAACGTTTGCGGAAGTCGTCAAACGACGTGACGCGTCGGGCTTCGTAGTAGTAGCCCGATGTGCCGGGGTAGTAGAGCACCCAGGGCGATCGTCCGATCCCGTGCCCGGGTGGGAGGCTGTGTTCGAGCAGTCCAGTGCCGAGGAATCCGATGGTGACGAGTCCGAGCAGCATGGTGGCTCGGATCAGGCGCGACGAGGTGTCGGATTGAGTTCGGCGTGCGAACCGTCGGCCGCCCCACCATGCGACCAGGGCGATGCATCCGAGTGCCAGGCCAGCCTGGACGATGCCCAGCAGGCTGTCCCAGATCAAGTCGTCCGGGTGTGCGATCCGGGCCCAAGTCCATTCGCCGCGAATCCCCAGCGGCCAATCAGTGATCCACAGCAGGGCCCAGGCAGCCGCCGAAGCCGCCGCCAGAGCGATGGCCAACGCGAAATGTACGCCGGTTTGCCGTTTCGGGGTCATTCCGATGACGGATCGTGCTGTTGGGATGCGAGTTTGTGCTTGTCGAGCGGATTATGGTCGAGCGGTTGCTGATGTGCCGAGTCGGTCGACCGATGATCCGGTCGGGTTGAGAAACAGCGATCTGAGGGAGGAACCGCCACCGATGTCCTTGGCATTGTAGATCATTTGTGCATCGAGCACCTTGGTGACCTGATCGTTGAGTCGTCCGAAGTGGGCTCGGGTGTAGGGATCGGCCTTGGCGCCCCAGTCCTTGGCTGTCCGGGCCACTCGATCGCGGATCTCGACCAGTTCCTGTCGGGCGAGCAGAGCGACGGCCTTGTAGGCGGCTCCGGAGCCGTTGCCTGGCAGGCTGAGTGTAATCAGTCGGTCGACGTGTTCCTGTTGCAGATTTCGTCTCAGGCTCGAGATCAGCGGTTTGCGTGCCGTGGCTCCTTCGGCTGGTTTGGCGGCGAGTTCGGACCAGATTTCCGAGCTCAGCGCCTTGAGCAGGTCGGGTAGCGTGAGTGCTTCCTGTTCGGCGGGCACACGAAATTCGTTGTCGTAGGTCCGTGTCAGCGTGGTGGGATTCATCAGCATGGTCAGCGTTGAGGCCTGGATGCCCATGATCTTGTCGTGGACCGGCCAAGCCGGTTCGCTGTTCATGGCCTGCGAAAACCCGTTGGCTCCGTCGATCCACTTGTCGACGGTCATGTGACGGAGCAGTTCGGTGGAGAGTCCGTAGGCGGTGTCGCGGAACGTCGATTCGATGACGAATTTCAGAGCATCTTTTTGGGTCTTGGTGTCGACGACCGAGATCGGAGCCTGGCCGTTCTTGTCGCCCTTGCGATTGCGGCTGACGTGGGCTCCACCGACCCAGTTGGCCATCATGCTGACCGAGCGCATTTGGAGCGAGAGAGTCAATTCGTAGCCACGTCGGGCCTTGGACCAGCTGTCCCCGTCCTTGACGAATTTTTCGAGCAGTCGGCCGCGGTGGTACTGGACGAGTTCCAGTTGCGAGCGGGCGTAGTCGAGCGGGTTCTTACTGAAGTCGTAACGTCGTGCCAGCGGGTCGGGCCCGCCGGTGTCTTCGTCGGTCGCGTAGGCCAACTGCGGTTCGGCGACTCGGGCAAGGATTTTCTTGAGGTCCTTAGAGAAGGTGTATCCGTATTCGATGGCCCACATGTCGTAGGGGCCGATGTCGATCATGGTGTGATCGCCGGTCTGAGCGTCCTTGCCCTTTTTTGCGGTCATGTTGATCGGGATGTAGTCCATCACCGAACCGGCAAAGGGTGTCTTGCCTTTCAATGAACCGTTGTTGATTTCTTCGAGCGAGTAGATGCTGCTGGACTTGAAGTTGTGTCTGAGTCCCAGGGTGTGGCCGACTTCGTGACCGACGAGTTCGGCGAGCAGCGGGCCGACGAACCATTCGGGGATGCCATCGATCAGAGTGGGCTTCTTGGCCGCTTTCTTGTCTGCGTCTTTCTTGTCTGCGTCTTTCTTGTCTGCGTCTTTCTTGTCTGCGTCTTTCTTGTCTGCGTCTTTCTTGTCTGTGTCTTTCTTGTCTGTGTCTTTCTTGTCTGTGTCCTTCTTGTCTGCGTCTTTCTTGTCGTCGTCCGAGTCGTCGTCGAGTGTGCTGAGGATATCGAGGTGCATTTTCATCAGTGCGAGGTCGAAGGCTTTGCCTTGTGCGGCGAGGCAGAGGCCATTGACCTGGCTGGTGCGTCCGACGAGTCCATCGTACAGGTCATCGCCGATGAAGCGATTGTCGACCGAGGCGAGTGGGTGACCGGCGTAGGGTGCCAGAGCGGCTCGAGCGACTTGTCGGCGGACTTCGTTTCGCCTGGAGGGTGCCGCGAGTCGGATCCGAGGATCCCAGCTGGGATGTTCGGCCAACCAGGCCAGCGTTTCGGGGCTCATCCCCTGCATCGCCGCCTGCGGCAGCAGTTCGTTGAACTGCATCCAGTAGTGCCGGATCCAGCCATCTGTGAGGATGATATCGGCATCGAGAATCTCGCCGGTCAGCGGGTTAACTCGGCTGGGTCCGATCGCGGTGCCCACGTCGTTATTGAGCCATCGGATGAAGTTCCACCGAACGTCCTCGGGGTCCTTTTCCATGTGCCGTCCGGTCCGAGCGTTCTGGAATTCGACGCGAATCGCGTTGGAAATGCCCAGGTTCTCGAAGGCCTTATTCCAGTACAGCACTCCCTTTTCGACCCAGCGGCGGTAGCGGACCGGTGTGGTGTGTTCGATGTAGAACGTGATTGGATTTTTCGGCGGGCTGATCGCCAGTGACGGGTCGTCCTTTTCGAGATGCCAGCGGTTGATGAAGCGGACCTGGACTTCATCGTCGCGATACTTGCCGAGGTCTCGGTAGGTGGTGGTGAAGAAGCCGATCCGTTCGTCGGCTTTGCGAGGCTTGTAGCCGGGCGAGGACCCCATCTTGCTGATCGAGTAGTGGAGTGTCTTGAGTCGACCGCCGGTGGTGGGCAGTTCGAAGGCCAGTTCGACGTTGTCGCGGAAGGCCTTGCACTTCTTGATTGAAAACAGCCGAGGCGTGCTCGTGCGGGCCGACGTGCCGAAGAACCGCGAGGCGCCTCCGACGAGCAGTGCATCGATGTCGATCACCGGTCCTCCCGAGGGGCCGATCGTCACGATCGGGATCTCCATCACCACACGGTCGGTGAACAACCGCGGCACACTCGCCTTGCTGTGCCGGTCGCCGGTGGAGCGAATTCCCACGTTGGGTTCGATCAGAGCCAGGCTCTTGTTGTACCGACGAAAGTAGACGTACATCTCGCCAGCCTGCAGCCCGGCAAAACGTTCGCCGCTGGAGACGGTCAATGCGATGTAGTACTTCTGCGAGGGACCGACGCCGGCGGGCAGTTCGGCGAAGACCTGCTGGTCCTTGTCGCGGCGGTAGAGGGTGTAGAGCGTACGAGTGACGCCGGTCGAGCTGACGACCTTCTTGAAGTCCTTGAGCACCAGGGCGTGTGGTGGGAAATCGGGTTTCGGTGGTGCTGTCTTGGTGGCGGTTGGGCTCGGCTTCGTTTGGGCCAGTGCCCGGGTCGGAGCCTGAGTGATCAGGACCAGGGACAGCACGGACACGATCATTAGTGTCATCAATGAGGCGAAACGGTGCATTTTCGATTTCCTCAGCATGTCAGGACTCTCGTCGCAGGACATCCGGCGACGGGTGGTTCATTACAATCAGGATACAACCCCCACGTTCTCCAGCTTGCCAGTCTAACCCACACGCCGGCTGCTTGCACCGGTGCGAGGGGTGGATTCCGGGCGTTGAGTTGCCGGCGGGGCGGTGTTGTTGTTGGTGGTGCCGGTTGCAACGGTTCGGGGAGGCGATGCGGAGAGACAGTCTCATTCGACCCGCAGGACGATGGCGGTGATGTTGTCCTTGGATCCGCCGTCTTGAGCGGCTTCGACGACCTGTTCGGCGATCTGTTGTGGGTCGTGGTCCATGGCGAGCAATCCAGCGAGCGTCAGGTCATCGACTCCATCGGTGACTCCATCGGAGCAGAGCAGGACGATATCGCCTGGTGCCGGTTCGAAGACAACCGGTGTAGTGCCTTCGCTGCCTTCCTTGGATCCGAGGTAGCGATACAGCACATTGCGGTAGCGGTGTGTGAGTGCTTCTTCGGGGCTGAGGGTTTGTGCGTCAACGAGGGCTTGAGTCAGCGAGTGGTCGGTGGTGAGTTGTTCGAAGTCACCGTCTCTGAGCCGGTAGACTCGGCTGTCGCCGATGCCTCCGGCGTAGAATTCTCCGTCGACGTCGACGACGAAGACGAGCGTGGTGCCCATGTTGTGAAAGCGGGGTTCGAGCTGAGCCAACGCGACGATTTCGGTGTTGGCGAATGCGACGACGCGATCGAGTGTTTCGATAACGGAGTCGTGCGTGGTGTGTTCGAAGTCGAGTTGTTCGACGAGTTGTTTGCCGACCAGTTCGATCGCCATTTCGCTGGCCTGTTCACCGGCCGACTGTCCGCCCATGCCGTCGGCGACGAGGAAGAAGCGGTGCTGGGGATCGATGGCCAATCGATCCTCATTGTTGCTCCGGAAGTTCCCGGTAATGCTCAGGCTGCCGACTTGGACCCGTACCATGTTGTGTGTCGTCGGTGGGTGTTGGGATGGTGAGTGGATTCAGGCCGTTGGTGGGCAGAGTGTCGCAACGAGGTCTTGGATTCCAATGGGTCGAGCGGCACCGAGCAGTTCACCGGCCTGGAAGCCGGCGACGGCTCCGTGGAGTGCAGCCTGTCCTTCGACGAGCCGAAAGACTCGATCTTTTCCCGGAGGAAACTGTGTCTGGTAGGCTCGGATGGCCTCGAGTTTTTGTTCGAGTGTATCGGAAATGTCGACGACGAATCGTGCGTGGCCGCGGGGTGGTTCGAGCGAGGCGAAGGCGAGCGAGTACCAAACTTGTTGCTCGATGGTGTGCACCTCGAGTCCATCAAAGGTCTCGTCCCATTTCGTCAATCTGGAATAGAACACGGCGGCGTCGATGATCTTGGCGGCTTCGGCGTGATCGGGCGAGGCCATGGGGGTGGCAGCTTCGAGGCCGATGACGATCCGAGGCCGGAAGCGGCGAAAGATCTTTGCCAGTTCGACTCGGACTTCGAACCCGTCGAAGAGTCGTCGGTTGGGGAATTCGAGAGTGCAGCGGTAGGCGCCCAGGATCCGAGCGGCCTGGGCCGCTTCGGCTAGTCGCACTTCGGGGGACGGGCTGCCCGGTGTCGGTTCTCCGTCGGTCAGATCGACGATGCCGACGGAATATCCCTGTTTGGCCAGTTTCGCCAGAGTACCACCGCAACCGATTTCGACGTCATCGGGGTGGGCTCCGACGGCGATCACATCGAGAGTCTCGGGCGTCGGGATCTCTGGATCGTTGGCATC
>Ga0115002_10002836_pt1 | contig 22191 bp, 18 predicted proteins | sample ArcticOcean_MG_C_8_FD_89576 | JGI IMG/M metagenome (GOLD analysis project Ga0115002, IMG submission 89576) | Marine microbial communities from western Arctic Ocean - ArcticOcean_MG_CB11_86 | ecosystem: Environmental > Aquatic > Marine > Oceanic | place: Arctic Ocean: Canada Basin | collected... | reverse complement strand
CTGGTTGGCTTCCATCAGTAACACATCCAGCCTCGTAGGGTACGTGATCTACTCTTTGTGACTACACAAAGCCCCCCCGATTTGATGGATGTCCTCATCTAGCTTCTCTCATCTAGCTTCATCTAGCTCATCTAGAGAGAGCGGGGCCCATCTGGGGGCCGGGGATAAACGTTGGGTGTCCTCATCTGGGGGCAGCGCTTACGAGTATTGATTCCACTGCGCGGCCCGCACAGCGCCCATCCTCGCGAGTTCCGGACCCTCGCTGCGGTAGCCTTGCCAGTTGTCTCTGCCGATGAGACGAGCTAGTTCCGGGCCGAACTGGGTCAGCATCGAGGCGGGTAGATCATCGTAGTTCTCGGCCGGATTGACGTAGTTGCGAGACACTGCCAATGCGACATGCGCTCGACGCCCGGATGACGTTTTCGGAAAGGTGCCGTGCCACGTATTGCCGTGAAATACGATCAACGACCCGGCTGGCGCGTCAACGGCGACGCCACGTTCGTCCGGGGCCGACCCGCCCATCATCTGTGGCTGCTCGACGTCGGTGGGATGTCGACATTGGCGGTGGCTGCCAGGCACCATATAGAACGTACCGTTCTCGCGAGTGTAGTCGGTCAAAACCCAGCTTACGTTACAGACATTCCCGTAGTGCGGTAGCGGCCCCGGCATACCAGTCGAGTCGTTGTGCAACAACGTCGTGCCCACCTGATCGGATTTATAGAATGCGACCGACGAGTAGAGGCGCAAACTACATCCCATAAGGTAACGGCCGAACGTCAATGTAAATGGATTCAACAGCGCTTCGGCAAAAATGTCATCCTTCTGTAAGAGATGAAACAGCTGCCGCCCGCCTGCAGGTCCTGTGTCCTTGCCTAGCCGATTGATGCGCACCGCCGCTGGGTCTTCAGTCTCGATGAGCGAATACACTGCGTCTCTCATTCGTTCAAAAAAAGCTTGAGGCGCGGCTTTGAATGGCTCGACCACGGTGAAGCCGAACGCTTCGAGCTCCAGTAGGTTGCGCTCGATGCCGAGTTCACGAGCGGTACGCATTACGTCGTTCAGGCCGTCAGTCGCCGACCAATCTCCAATATCCATCTTGTCCACCTCCAGAAATCGCGATCCGTGGTGTGCACGAACGCGGCTGTTGACGTTACGCGTGTACAGCTCGCCTGTGGACGATGACTCAATGCGAGGAGGTCTGCAATGTAATCCCGCCGTGCTCTACGACCTAACCCACGCTCCGCGATTGCACCGTTTTTCTGTATAATTTTTCAATGATCAAAAGCCGCACCCAATTTGCGTCTTTGTTAGTAGCGCTGACATTGTTCGTTATGGCAAAAAGCGCATATGCAACTCCTGCAGAACTGGCGCCACTACTCAAGGAGAACTGCCATCTGTGCCACAGCGAAGCGTTGCAAACCGGTGGCCTCAATCTCGCTGGATTGATTGATGAATTGCCACTGGTCAAAAACCGCGAAACTTGGAACCGCGTCATAGGCGCATTGGAAGTCGGCAAAATGCCGCCACCCGGTGCGCCACAACCGTCCGCTGAGATGCGCACGCAGATGCTGGCCCTCTTGCGCAAAAACATCGACGATTTCGACTATTCCACTATCGACCCCGACCCGGGATTCGAGCTCATGCGGCGCCTGACACACACCCAATACGACAATACGGTCCGCGACCTGTTCGGCTTCGAACTAAGGGTTACCGATAGGTTTCCCACGGAATTGACCGGTTCGACCGGATTTGAGAATTCTTCCAACACGTTGTTCCTACAGTCCTCGCTCATGGAGCGATACATTGCCGCCGCACAGCGCATCGTTGAAATAGCGCTGCCGACAGAACCGAGCACCCGTGCCCATCACACTGCACGAGATCTAGTGTTTATCGACACACCTGGCACGCGCAGTGCCGGACCGGCCGCAGCCACCGCCGTACTAGAGCACTTTATGCAACGTGCCTACCGAAGACCCGTGACGGCCGATGAAACCGGACGTGCCGTAGAGCAATACCTAGCTGCTCGCGATGCCGGACTGCCACACGAACAAGCCATCAAACAAGTGCTGCAGACTGTTCTTATATCGCCGAAATTCCTGTTACGGGTGGAAGCAGGGACAGACGCAACAGCGCCATTCAAGATTACCGATTGGGAACTCGCCTCGCGCTTGTCCTACTTCATGTGGTCGACCATGCCCGACCAAGAACTATTCGACCTGGCAGCGCAAGGACGGTTAAGCGATCCCGATGTACTGCGGGCACAAGTCACACGGATGCTCGGCCACGATCGTGCCAACACCCTAGGCGACGTCTTTGCCGCACAATGGCTTGGCTTTCACAACGTCGGCACGCGGATATGGCTCGATCCCATAGATTTTCCTTGGTGCACTGCCTCCCTCATGACGGCCATGCGCGACGAGACGTCACTATTCTTCATGTCGCTACTGCGCGACAACCAGCCCGCCCACATGCTGATCGATGCCGACTACACCTTTGTAAATGAAGAGCTGGCCACCACGCTTTATGAAATGGAAGGCGTAGAAGGCCCACACATGCGGCGTGTTAGTCTTGATGATCCAAATCGCGGCGGTGTCATTAGCCAACCCAGCATTCTCGCACTGACGTCCAACTACTCGGACACAAGTCCAGTCAAACGGGGTAAGTACGTATTAGACACATTGCTTGGCACCCCACCGCCTGAGCCACCGCCTAACGCGGCAGTACTGAGCCAAGAAGTGGCAGAAATGAGAAATCTGAGCTTCCGCGAAAAGGTGGAGACGCACTCCGAGAACGAATATTGCCGGGGTTGCCACAGCCGCATCGACCCGATCGGCTTCAGTTTGGAAAACTTCGACTTCTTCGGTAGGTGGCGCGACACGTACGAGTTTCGCGAGCGCGTCGACAAGGCGGAAGAAGCCGACGAAACTATCGAGTTCGAAACCGAGACCAGTGCAAAACCGACAACAATCCATTTCAAGTACACAAGCCGCCCCATACCGGTGCAGGGCGCTTTGCCAGACGGGCTAACATTCGACGGGCCGGCTGGCCTAAAACGCGCCCTCCTGCGAAATCGTCACGACGATCTCGTTCGCCAGGTCGCATCAAAGATGTTGTCCTACGCACTCGGTCGGCAGCTAGAGTATTCAGACGAGCCGGCGCTACGGCAAATCATCGAGGGGATGGCTGACCACGAATATCGGCTACAAATTTTGTTACAAGAAGTCGTAGCGAGCTTTCCGTTTCAGTACAAACGCAACCCCTGAGGAAAACTTGATCATGAGCCTTTCACGACGATCCATGTTGCGCGGTACGTTACGAGGCGTCAGTGTCGCGCTTGCGCTGCCGATGCTAGATATCATGTCGCGTCAGGCAGTTGCCGCAACTGCGGGCACCAAGCGCTTGGCTTACTTTTACTTTCCGAACGGCATCCCGCGCGGCATTTGGTATCCACAAGAGACCGCTTCCGACGGCCGTCTCATCAAGCTCAACGAATGGATGAGCCCGCTCGAACCGTTCAAAGAAGACATCCTTATTCCCGGTAATATGTGGACTCCAAAAGGTAACGGGCACGTCCACGGGCCACCAACTTGGCTCACTGGTATGGACTACGATACGCGTGCCGTGAATGCCGGCAGTATATCCGCCGATCAGATAGTAGCCCGTCACCTTAGGGACGAAACGTTATTACCATCACTTGAACTGTCCACCAAGGGTGAGGGATATTTCTCAAATTCGCTGCCACGCAACGCCATATCGTGGTCTGCGCCGGACCGTCCGATGGCCCGAGAGATCGAACCTCGCGCGATCTTCGACCGCATGTTCAGCACATCGAGCAGCAATGCCTCGAGTCGATCAGTAATGGATGCAGTGTTGGCTGATGCGCACTCGCTGAGCAAGTACGTGAGCGCCGCAGATCGATTGCGGCTAGACGAATATTTTGAATCCATCCGCGCATTGGAGCGCCGCATCGCCTTCGCCGAGAAGCGTTCGAGCCTAATGCAAGACGATGGCGCCCTCACTGACACCCTTACAACCCCCGCGCCAGGCATACCGGATAACTACCAAGACTACATCCATCTAATGCTCGATCTCATAATCGTAGCATTTCAGTCGGACGCGACTCGCGTTTGTACGTTTATGTTGGATCACGGCCAATCGAACCGTTACTTCAACTTCATCGATGACGTGCGCGGCACGTGGCATGCTCTGTCTCACTACCAAAATGCGTCTGGCATGACGGAGGATGACGACGGCACGACAACATGGGAGTCCGTTGCAGAAAAAAGAGCTATGTACGCCGAGGTAGTCCGTTGGCACCACCACCAACTGGCGTATCTGCTCGAGCGAATGGGCTCGATTCAAGAAGCCGACGGTGGCACATTGCTCGACAACAGCATGATCGTCTACGGCTCCACCATCGGTGATGGCAACGAACACGATGCCTCGCACCTCCCGACACTAATCGCGGGTCGCGGTGCTGGCAGCATCAGAACCGGGCGCATGCTAGAGCACGTTGAGCAAACCGATCTTGCATCGATTCATCTTGCTTTGATGCAGGCAATGGGAGTGGACATCAAGGGTTTCGGCGCCGCAGTCGAGCCACTATCCGAACTTAGCTAGTGTCTGGCGCAAAAAGCTTCGCTTTTTGGACAGACACTAGCTGAGCCCAAAGCAAAAGTCGTGGCTGAAGAGGCCGTTGTTAAACAGCTTCTGAATTCTGGTCTCCTTATGGCCAGGAGGATGGCCAAGCAAAATCGACCACATGGATGTGCTCCTCACACGTCCAGTTACCAGTTCTCCTGCCACGGGCGGATCACGACTTCAAACACCCACGTTGAGCGGGGTTGCTGGTGTAGGTGCAAATAGGTTTTGGCGATCTCGTCCGGATCAGCCATATTGTCGTCGGTGGTGGTGCCGGCGAGACGATGCGCCCGCGTTCCGTCGTCTTGGGTCCAGCCGATGGCTGCGTCGATGGGCGCGTGCGCAACGTGAATGCCTTGGGGCATGAGTTCTCTTGCCATGCTCTGAGCCAAACCTGATTTGCCGTGTGACGCGATCGCAAATGCGCCACTTTTTGGATACCCCTTCAACGCAGCACTCGCGTTCGTAAAAATGATCGTGCCTCGATGGCCGCGGTCGTCGGGATCATTCGCCAACATTGACGCCGCCGCTTGTTGGCCAACGAGAAATGCACTGAACGCGGAGTTTCTAATCGTATCGAGCACCAAGTTCGGATCGGCTTCGGTGATCTCTTTGCGAAAGATGTGCTGTGTTCGTCCGTCGATGTTGTGGACTACGAGCCTGGGGCTGCCAAGTTCTCGACTCACCGTTGCAAAAAGGCTTGCCACTGAATCCGGTTCGGCAGCGTCGCATTCATAAACACTCACCTGGTGTTCTTCCACCAACTTCGTGAGAGCGGGTTTACCAGGATTACGCGCGGCCACGGCAACGCGCATTCCCTGTTGCGCAAACAACCTAGCGCAACTAGCGCTTACGCCCGGACCTCCGCCCACAATTAACGCAACCTCTGTCATACGATTTCTCTTAAGCGCAAGAGAGATCATTCAAGCACGAAATTAGCCTGGTAAACCACAGTGTCGATCGAAAATTCCGGCGTTGCGCAGACCAATGTGCCTTGGGTGACCATTGAGGACAGCGATCCACGCTGGGAATATGATGGGTTAACGAGCAAGCCGAACAACTGGAACGCGTCTGGCCGCGAGGCAAAAACGTCATTCCGGGGAACCGCCATTCAGTGCTTTGCCTATCGAAACCCCACGGGCGGCCACGTAACCGTCAGCCTGGACGCCATCGAACGTGGAACGTTCGATCTCAAAAGCAAAACGGGCCCTGAAGGCGCGCACTATGTCCAGCACTATGTAAAGGTCTTCGAAGCGCTCGATCTCGACAATACGAAGCACACGGTCGTCATCACATACAACCCACACGACACGCAAAAGACCATCGACATGTTGTCGGTCATGGAAAGTGAATAGGACGCGCTGCTCGCGACGGCCTTCGGGGAGCAAGGGGCATGTGCGGTATCGCAGCTAACTACCGTATAATGCGTGTCTTTTCTGGCTGATAATTCTACGTATGTCGAAGCCTAAGTGGTTTTCTTGGTTTCCTTTGTTCCTGAGTTTAGCGAGTGCGACGGCGAACGCTGGCGTGCTGGTTGAACTGAAGGACGGTGAAATTCTCAAGCTTTCACGACACGAAGTCGAAATGCGCATCGATGGCGTTCTGGATGAGAACGTTTGGGATGAACTCCCCTATTACGATCAGTTGCTCGTAACTTCGCCTGACACACTGGTTCCGGGACCCTTCAATACGCGCATTCGAGTTTTCTTTTCGAGCAAAGGTCTGTACGCGTCAATGGAGTCGGAACAACCGGCGTCAACCATCCTGCAACGATTGTCCGGTCGAGATACCTTTGTTCGATCTCGCGACAGCTTCGCGATCTCGCTCGACACTTCGGGCACCGGTCGCTACGGCTATTTTTTTGAGCTGTACCTGGGAGACTCGGTCAGTGACGGCACAGTTCTCCCGGAGCGGCAGATCTCGAGAGATTGGGATGGTCCCTGGCGTGGTGCGACCGCACGTACTGAGAATGGCTGGTCGGCAGAAATACTGATCCCCTGGGGAACCGTCGCAATGCCAATATCCGGAGAGACGCGCAAGCTGGGCATTGCGTTTACCCGCTCGGTAGGGCATTTGAACGAAATGTGGCAATGGCCGCCGCTGCCGTTCACCAAGCCGCAATTCATGTCAGGGTTCTTGCCGGTCGAGGTCACGGATATCGCACCACGGCAACAGTACAATTTCTACCCTTACTCCTCGGTGACGCTAGATGGTGTGGACGATGTGACCGACTACAGGGTCGGCGCAGACCTATTTTGGCGGCCATCGACCAATTTTCAGCTCAACGCCACACTGAACCCGGATTTCGGCGCGGTTGAGTCTGACGACGTTGTAATCAATCTCTCTGCTACTGAGACATTCTTCCCTGAAAAGCGCCTGTTTTTTCTGGAGGGACAGCAGATTTTTCAAGCAACGCCCCGTGCTGAAAGCAGTTTTTTCGGGTTTGGACCGTCGGCACCGCCCTATTCGTTGGTGAACACCAGACGAATTGGCGGCAAACCAGACTGGCCGGGATTACCGGCCGACTGGCGACTAGGCGACAACCGGGACCTGACAATTCCTGTCGATCTCGACGGCGCCGTCAAAGCAACAGGGCAGTTAGGCTCGATTCGATATGGCGTGCTGGGTGCATTTGAGGACACAACTAAGTTCGATGTTTTCGACGGCACCAACCTCGCTCGCAATCTCCATCGAGATGGCAATGACTATGGTGTTGCCCGCGTGCTCTGGGAAAACAACGCCGGCGGCGAATATCGTGCATTGGGTATCTTGTCAACGGCGGTCATGAAAGATGATTCGGGCCGCGCTTTTACCGAGCTTCCCGGCAATGCATATACCAACGGGATCGATTGGCACTACTACACTCAAAATAGCCGCATGCAAATCGATGGGCAGGTATTCACGTCTGACATCGATGGGGCCGGGGTCGGATACGGCGGGTTCATGGATCTCGATTACTCGATTAGCCAGGGTGTAACCCAAAGCTTTGGTGTCGAATACATGGACGAAGACATCGACCTGAACGACTTAGGCTTTCTTGCGAGAAACAGCCACTACGAAATTAGCACGTCGCACCGGCGTAGCAACTCGAACATCAGTTGGGGTCGAACTAGCAGATTCGGAATCAGCGGTGCCGTGCGCCAAAACCTCGAGCACGAACTCATTTCGAGTTCACTGACTGTATCGGAGTCGTTGAGCTTTGATTCACTTGACCAAATATTCTTGACGGCCGGCATCTCATTCGGGGCGTACGACGATCTCAACAGCTTTGGCAACGGTACTTTTCGGGTCGAAGAGAAAACTAGTGTAAACATCAACTTCAATTCAAATGATGTCAAACAATTCAGCTATGGTATTGGCATCGGTTACGGTGAGGAAGCCCTGGGCGGTAATGCCTATTCCTATGCCATTTCGACCAATTGGCGTCCAACCGATCAACTGAACTTCCGTTTACGCCTTGGTTACCGCGACAGGGATGGCTGGCTCTTGCATCAGGGGGGCCGCAATATGACCACCTTCAAAGCTGAGCAATGGACCCCGACGCTAGATGCCGAGTACTTTATCAGCGCAAAGCAACAGTTTCGGATCTCGCTGCAATGGGTAGGCATCAAAGCCCGGGAACAGGAATTCTACGTGGTTCCGCTTGAACCCGGCGACCTGATCGAAGTTGCCAAGCCACCGGGGCCGGCCGATGATTTTTCGGTATCTCAGTTGAGTTTCCAAGCCCGCTATCGCTGGGAGCTGGCGCCGTTGTCCGACTTGTTTGTCGTATATACTCGACTGGCAAGTCAGGGAGCGATTCTTGGGAGTGAGGCCTTTGAGGATCTATTCGACAACGCCTGGAACGACCCCATCGGTGACAGCTTTGTTGTGAAATTCCGCTACCGACTGGGGTCTTAGCCTCAGAGCAATATCCCAAGTCGACCCTGTTTTCCAAGGCAGCGTCGGTGTAGGGTCGTCGCTTGATTCGTTTGAGAGCGGGGGAGATCGAGATGAACCTGAAACAGCAGACGCGTGCGCGAAACTGCATTCTTGGTGCATTCGTCGCCGATGCGGCAACGTTGGGTTTCCACTGGGTTTACAGCCAACGACGTATCAAGGAGTTGGCCCCCGACAAGCCGGAGTTTCGCCAGCCTGACGAAAAGGATTATACCGGTGGCGTGGGCTATTTCGCGCACGCAACGAAACGGGTTGGGGATCTTTCGCAGTACGGCGAGCAGATGCTGGTGATGTTGCGCTCATTGGCTGAAACAGGCGGCCGTTACGAGAAAGCGCATTACACTGAAGAGTTTCGCCGACACTTCGGCTACGGCGGCGAGTTTGTCGGCTACATCGATCGCCCGACACGACAAACGTTGGACCGCATATATCACAATGAAACGGTGGCCCTCGAGGCCGTCGATGCGATTCCCTACGACGGGGATAGCAAAGATCAGCACAGTATGCTGACCAAGGTTTTGGCTGCAGTTAAGCAACATGAAGGACGGGGTTTGCGAGATCGGGTCGAGTGGTATGCGGACGCGATGCCGGATCCCGCCCTTTCGCGCGCCTACGGACTCGCACTTGTCGACGCATTAGCCGCGTCTGATGAGTTCCCAGGTGCCGTCGACGAACAGTTGCCCGCCATCAGCAAGCTTCCACCGTTAGTCGCCTGTCACATAGACGACCCTGAATTGGCAGCCGTCAGCGAATCGGCTATCAGAGTGACAAACAACGCACCACGTGCGGTTGATTTCGGCCAGATCTGCACTGAGTTGTTGCGCTCTTCGTTGCAAGGCATGCCGATGGAGTCAACGCTAGAGACGGCGGTTGCGGCCGGATCCGATCCGACACGCGAGGTTTTGAACCGTGCCCTCGGCTGTACGGTGTCCGTTCGCGAGGTGACTAAGGAGTTTGGTCTGCATTGCGATCTAGGGGCCGGTGTACCAAGCCTGATGTACAACCTGCAAACCGCATCGAGCTTCACCGAGGCGATTCGCCGCAACATTTACGCCGGTGGCGACAACTGTGGGCGCGCAATTGTTCTAGGCGCTGTGTGCGGAGCGAACTTCGGCATTGGCGGTTGCAATGGAATTCCCAATGAATGGTTGAGCCACGTTGCCAGACTCGATCAAATCGAGTCGCTTCTGGCGGCGGCCTACCCACGCACTCAACTCTGACCTTGAGATCGCGGCCTCTGGCGCGTGTACCAAACTATATCTTTGACTTCATCCCCGTTGCTGTAGGATAGTCCGGTAATCCGTACAGAGGAGCGAGCAGGTGGCCGAAGTAGAAAATCCAAGTGAGGCGGCCGCGATGTTGCAGCCAAAAGGGCAGCGAGACTACGACAAAGACGTAGACGACCTAGGCTTACGCGAATACGTAGACACTTGCGATGAGCAGGGCTTTGCGGTCATCCCACCGGAAAAAGTGGCGTCGCCAGAGTTTATCGAACGCATCAGGAACACAGTCTTAAGGGTTGCCGAAGAACGAACCGGCAACCAGTTTGCGCTGGACCAGAACGGCAATTCTGGTAACTACCACAGTGAACCGCAATCAGACGGCCAGTTCTTGCTCTACTATCTGCTCTTCGAAGATCCGATCTTCGAGGAGTGGCTGAACAACCGGACCATGCAAGCCATAGTTAACCATTACATGCGCGGTGAAGGTCAGCTTTCTTCGCTCACGTCATTTGTCAAATGGAAGGGCGGCGATTATGGCGAGGGACTTGGATTGCACTCGGACACACCGCGACCTTTGTCCGGGGAATTGCCGGAAGGTTGCAACGATGTGGTTAATTCAGCGCTCTGCCTAACTGACTACAGTGAAGACAACGGCGCGATTGCATTCGTGCCAGGTAGCCACAAATTGCGCCGCATGCCGACCCCTGGTGAACTGATTGATCAAGCGGTCGCAGTCGAAGCTCCGGCAGGGTCTCTGATTTTTTTTAACGGCAATGTCTGGCACGGGGCGGTTCCCAAACATACCGACGGATTGCGGCTAAATATTACGACCTACGTTTGCCATCAGCGGCTAAAGACCCAAGAGCAGTACGGGCGTCACGTCCCGCGGGCGATGTTGGAACGTAACCCGCCGGAGTTCGCGCGTTTTGTGGGCGCCGCTGACCCCATGGGTTGGGGTGCCATTGGTCCGCAATTCAGTCGCTACGCGGGATGGGCCAAAGAGCCGACCGAGGTACCAGCAGAAGTTCTAGAGCTTCACAGCTGACGCATTAGCCTGGGCCATTACTCCGATCCACTCGGTGTTTGGTCCAGGCCATCGCCGTAAGTCGCCACCGATTCGAGCGTCACCTTGGCGGCGTCTGTGGGATTGAGCAATTTCACCTCCACAGAATGCTTGCCCATCGGCAATTGGTACTTCCAGAAAAGATAAAAGCGCCGCTTTGTGTGCTGGGTTGGCCAAGCTGCGGTTTCCACTAACTCGCCGTCTACATAGAGTTCGGCATTGAATACATGGTGAGCTTCACCCTCTCGTGCTGCATTACCCATCAATACGAAACCGACGCCTTCAAAATCGAAGCGGTAACTGTCATTCAAAATCAGCGGGGTACGGTCGGCATCCGGCCCTGAACTCGAGAGTGCTCGGCGCTCTTTGGGATAGTGATTCTCGAAGGCCACCTCAAGCGCGACGGTCCGCGGTTGTTCCATAGGAATCGTCACTTCATTCTCATTGACGGTGCCACCGGCACGTCGAATCAGTTCAACCGCGTGTTTGTAGGACAGGTCATACGCATCGTTCAATGAAATAGTGGTATGCGCGAAATCCAATGCCTCGATTTCCGACAGACCCTGCTTCCAATACTCGGGAATCGCCTTGTAACCGTAGATAGCGCCTAAGATACCAGCGGCCGAAGAAGGATTGCAGTCTGCATCGTCCCCTGCCCTCGTGGCAATTTCCATCGTCCGCCCGAAATCCCCATCGCCATACAGCAACCCGAGCACCACCCATGCTGCATTGATTTTTGCATCAATATTGAAAGGCGACAGCAATCCTTGGGGGCCGAGGTCGGTATGTGCCCATTTTTTGTGGATGGCCTCCCAGGCGAATTTCCAGTCTTCGGGATTTCCCTCATGCAATGTAATGAGGTCGGCGATAATCTGGTGAAAGCCACTTTGCGGCGGGATGACATTAAGGGCTTGCTGCACGATGGCCTCGATATCGTCATTCACGAAGGCCAGTGAATACATCGATGCAATGAACACCCCACCATACCAGCCCTCGCCGTAATTCATGATATGCCCGACGCGATCGCTGATATCGATCGCCGTGTTCACCATCCCCGGCGCCATGATGCCGGCGAAATCGGCTTCGATCTGAAAATCAATATCGTTGGCAGCAGGATTGTTCAACCAATGTCCAGACTCGGGCGGCTTGATACCACTCAACACGTTGTATCGCGCGACCTGATTCGCAAACCAAAGGCTGTAATTCGCGTTGGCAAACGCATCCGCAAAGGATTGCGCCGGCGCATCGAGCCCCTCATCTTCAAACACCTGAACGAACGTGAGATCCATATAGATGTCATCATAGACGCCCGGAATCTCTTTGAACGTCTTCTGCAAATATCCGTCATACCAGACCAACTCGTGATCGTCAGGAACGCGGACACTGTTGAATCTAAACTCGACCGGAAAACCATAGGTGACACCAATGGTCTGAGCCGCCCACGCGCCCATGATTTTATCTCTCAATACCGTGGCCGACAGACTCACACTACGCTCAGCCGCCTGGGCTTTCATCGGCGTCACCCCAGCGACGCCAATCAACAATAGTGCGCTCAAACTAGCAGCACAGATTCTTCTGGTTTGTTTTAACACAGCCTTACCCTCACCCCTATTCTGACTCCTCAATAGTCATAGTATGCATGGTTGCAAGTTGAGGACACACACCAAATTTGCGCCACACGATTTTGTTTGCAAAATTCAAAATTAAGAGCAATTAAGAGGACACTCATTCTTAGGCCTACGTCATGAATTTAAGAGGACATACGTAACTGAAAGTAAAGTAAAGGTGAAAAGTTGAGGACTCCTTCTGAGGACTCCTTCTGAAGCCTGTTCTGAGGACTTCCTTCTGAGGACCTTCCTCTTCTGTTCTTGCCTACGGCATATCCGGGAGCTGCTGCCAGCTCAGTTCATAAGCTGGTTCCGTCATTATCCAAACTCCATCCGCATACGTGGGTGGCTTGTGGCACGCAGGCGCTTTACTCCGACCCCGTGTTACACATATGTTACCGTGCTCGTCCACACAGAGCCTGCTATGTCCGTCTACGTGATTGGGGGAATCAACCAGGACATCGTTGCAACAAGCGAAAGTCACCCCCGGCCGGGTGAAACGCTTACCGGTAGCGATCTCAACTATTACCCAGGCGGCAAAGGCGCTAACCAAGCAATCGCCGCCGCTCGAGCCGGCGCCAGCGTAGCTATGATTGGGTGCACCGGCAATGACGCAGCCGGTAATGATCTACGAAACTATCTGGCTGACGCGGGCGTCGATGTCTCCCGGGTACGTGCTAGAGACGAGGCGCCCACAGGGACCGCATTGATCGTCGTCGCCAACGGTGAAAACTCGATCATTGTTGTCCTCGGCGCCAACGAACACGTTGCGCCAGACAGTTTGGATGGACTCTCTTTTACCGAGGAGGATATTGTCGTCGCGCAATTCGAAACGCCAATCGAAACGACGCTTACTGCGTTCAAGCGTGCAAGGAAAGCGGGCGCTAGAACTATCCTCAATCCTTCGCCCGTCACACCAATTCAGCCGGAGTTGCTCAGCCATATAGATTTTCTCGTCGTCAACGAGCACGAGTTCGAGTTGATCTTCGAAACGCCCCTAGCTCCGGTGCTCACTGACAATGCCGGTAAGCCGGACGCGTTCACCGGCACACTGGTGATCACCCTCGGCTCAGAAGGTGTGTTGACCTTAACGGAAAAGGATCGGATCAGGCAGGCCGGCCAGGCTGTAGAGGTGGTCGATTCCACCGGGGCCGGTGATTGTTTTGTCGGCTATCTAGCGTCGGCATTACACAACAGGGATTCACTTGCCTCAGCCATTGAGCTTGCCAATCTTGCCGCCTCGATCAGTGTCACCCGACCAGGTGCTGCTTCCTCCATCCCTGACCTCAAGTCACTCTCTCAGCCCTAACGGAATGGTCGTATTGCGTTTCCGCGCCTGACTCTCCACTCACCACACCCTAAACGACATTGTCTTTGGCAATCAACCAAGTCGTCATCAACGTGTTCGGTCCTTCGCCTCAGTTGACCTGGGTGGGTGAAGGCAAATAGTCGTAGCTCAGAATGCCGCTTTCGAACCGAATGGCGGTCACCTCGACCTCACCAGAAGTGGTATTACGGCGAACCCACCCAACGAGCTACAAACGCACCATGGTCGTATACTCCTCATCCAGCCGATTGAGGATTCACACCCGCTGACCAAAGGTTTAGGGTGGTTCGCGATAGCGAAGAAAACACTGGGGGAAACGATGGGTATTGTCGACACACAATCTGGCAAAGTTGAAGGCCTCGATCTGGGTAACGTTCAGGCTTTCCTGGGCATTCCGTTTGCCGCCCCACCTACCGGCGAGTTGCGCTGGCGGGCACCGGTTGCGCCGGACCCTTGGACGGGCGTGCGCGCAGCCGATGAGTGGCTAGGCCAGTCGTGGCAACCGGTTATGGAAGATGCGGGGGCGCTTTCATTTGCATTCAACGCGCGCAGCAGCAGCTTCGATGAAGATTGCTTACAGTTGAACGTTTGGACACCCGGGCTCGATCAACTCAAGCGCCCTGTGCTGGTGTGGATTCATGGCGGTGGTTTTTCCGGTGGAACAGGTGCGACCCCCCTGTACGACGGGACCTCGCTTGCCGCACGCGGCGATGCAGTCGTTGTGACCATCAACTACCGACTGGGCGCGCTCGGCTTCCTCAATCTCAACGAGATTACCGGCGGGCGTATCCCTTCGACTGGCAATGAAGGCTTGCAGGATCAGGTCATGGCGTTGCGCTGGGTCAGCGAGAATATTGATCGGTTTGGTGGCGATCCTTCTCGCGTGACCATTTTTGGTGAGTCCGCGGGCGGCATGAGCGTGGGCACACTGATGGCGCTACCCGATGCTGCCGGTTTGTTTCACCGCGCGATTCCACAATCCGGTGCATGTAGCACCGCAAACCCGCTCGATAAGGCAGCGGATATCGCCGCAGCTTTTGTCGACAACCTGGGTCTATCAGCTAATGACGATATCGATGCGCTGATGGGCCTAGATCCGCAATCCCTCGTCGATGCTGGCAACGCCGTGACGGCATCAGTTGGGGGCATGGTTTTTCAACCGTGCATTGACGGAACCGTGTTAGCCGATCTACCGCTCGATGCAGTCAAGAAAGGTGCTGCCGATGGAATTGACGTTTTCGTCGGTGCCGCTCGGGACGAGTGGAAGCTATTTACCTCTATGGCCCCCTCCGACACGCAATTAGACGATGCGGTACTCGCGGAGATTCTCAGCGTCAACATTGACGAACCGGCCGCGATTATTGAGGCCTATCGGGAAGCACGCCTAACTCGCGAAGAGGATACGTCACCGATCGCTTTGTTCGAAGCGATCGAAACGGATCGCATATTCCGTTTACCGGCCATCCATTTGGCCGAAGCGTTGCTTGAGCGCGGCCAAGCGTCGTATCAATACCTTTTCACCTGGGAGTCTCCCTGGGAAGGCGGCAAGTTGGGTTCGCCACATGCGATTGATATCGGTTTCGTATTTGGTACTAACGATATGAGCAAGGGGAGCGCAGAGTTCTTTGGGACTGGTCCCGCAGCAGATGAGCTGGTGGCGAATGTACAGGACGCCTGGCTCGCCTTCGCGGCGACCGGCAACCCGAGCACAGATGCCCTCGCGGGCCTCATTCCATACGACACCGAGCGGCGTGCGACAGCGGTCTTTGGCGATCCAGTTACGGTTGCTGACGACCCCTTGGGAAGCGAACGCGCGGCATGGGAGGGCGTGTCAGCCAAGATTGGCAGCTTATAGCGATCGTTAATCGCGACCCGCGCATGTTGCTCTGAGGCAGAAGCGCGACGCTTCCCGACCGGGTTCTGTGGGTTTTGTCCTCTGACATGATGCAGTGAAGGCACCAGAAGATGAACCGCCAGGCGCGAGCTGTCGGAAGAATTAACCGGACAAGCCCTCAAATTGCGCCCCGTAACAACCAAGTAGCGCGGATTTGCATTTCCAAGGGCAGCGTACATACTCCCTAACGAAAGTAAAAAGCCTACGGGGATCTAACATGAGTGAAGCAGAAAACAGCGAAATGCAGATACCAGACCGGACCTTTGAGACCCGCCAGCCGTTTGACCTCTCCGAGGAGCTGCAAGCGAGGGTGGAAAAATTAGACCTCGTCGAAACGGTTGAGCACGTAAAGGAACATGGCTACGGCTATATCCACAACGCGGCAACCACCGAATTCGTCGAACGATTGCGCGAAACCATTATCCGGATCGGAGAAACCCCTGAAGGCCGGCTGGGTGACGGCAGAGCGGGTGGCGCAAATATGTTGCTTGCCAAGGATCCCATCTTCGAAGACGTGGTCTTGAACGCAAAGATGCTAACGATCGCAGAAGTCTTGTGCGGCAAGGGGGCGATGATTTCGCAAGTGGCCGGTTCCGTCAAACCGAAGTCTGACCCCGACCAGCCTCGCGCGGGCGGATTGCACGCAGACCAGAACTGGACTCCCGCGCCGTTTCCAGTACACAACCAACTGGTTACGTTCTGCTGGGCATGTGATGAGTATACCGCTGAGGCCGGATCGACCAAGGTGATACCTAAATCGCACCTGCTGCGCCGCCACCCGACTGATCAGGAAGTCGCTGAGGAACCCGGCGTTGTATCGACCGAATGTCCCGCGGGGTCAATCGTTTTTTGGGACGGATCTACCTGGCACTCGGGCGCTGGACTTCGGACCATCGAGGGTGAACGCGTGGTGCTACATATTACGTATAGCCGATTGGCGCTGCGTCCGGTCGAAAGTTACGATTTTCTAGATGAAGACTGGCTCAAGGACAAACCTTACGAGATGCGGGTGCTGCTCGGACGTGAGGACTTCCTCAACACACGCGAAGGCGCCTTCGCTCACGGCACGAAATTGCCGCAGACGATGAATTGGGCAAAGACCTAACCTGGGTGCGCGGGAGTGGGTCGGGGCAAGGCATTCCCTGAGTAGACCCCCTACTCCCTAGTACTCCCTACGGCTTCGAAAACCCCTTGCCCTCAAAGTGCCGGGCACGCGTGGAACATCGCTGGGACCACCAAATGCTGAAGCGTTGTTCCTCCATCAAGAGCCACTCAGATCAATACCCGCCGGTCAGGCAGCAACCGGCTCTCGCGGACCCGCCGGGAAATTGGGGCGACGCGTCTCTGAAAACAGAACTCATGCGAACCGCTGTCATGCTTCGCAGGCCTGCATTAGGAGTTCCGACTTGAGTCTTTACAGCGAATTGCACCGGCCCCAATTGCACTTTTCGGCGAGTAAAAACTGGATCAACGACCCTAATGGTTTGGTCTATCAAGATGGTGTCTGGCACCTTTTTTTCCAGTACAACCCGGACTCCACGATATGGGGACCGAACATGACCTGGGGCCATGCGGTGAGCGAAGATCTTCTGCATTGGCAGCAACTCGATCATGCTCTGCATCCTGACGAGCTCGGCAGCATGTTTTCCGGTTCGGCGGTCGTTGATCACGAAAACACAGCAGGCTTTGGCGCCGGCGCATTACTCGCCTTCTATACTGCGGCAGGCGAGTTTGCAGAACCAAAACAACCCTATACTCAGTGCCTGGCTTACAGCACTGACGCAGGCCAGCGTTGGACTAAGTTCAGCGGCAACCCAGCGGTCGAGTGCTTCGAGCAAGGCAACCGCGATCCAAAGGTGGTGTGGCACCCTGACACACGGCAATGGATCATGGCGTTGTACCTTACCGGCAACCACTACTGCCTATTGCGCTCACCCGATGCAAAGACCTGGAGCAGGTTTCAGGATCTGACCCTGGAAGACGTCACCGAATGCCCTGATTTCTTTCCACTGGCTGATGAGTCGGGCACTGAGCGCTGGGTATTCTGGGGTGCCCGGGGCATCTACTTGCTTGGCGGCTTCGACGGCAACCAGCTCAGCCCTGACACCGATGCGCTCATTTGCGAACGGGGCCCTAACGGCTACGCTGCCCAGACCTGGAGCGATGCGCCCGATGGCCGCCGCATCCAGATTTCTTGGATGGCCGGTGGCCAGTATCCCGAAATGCCGTTCAACCAGCAGATGTCGATTCCGGTTGAGCTCAGGCTGACCGGTTCAGGCGACAAGACCAGATTGGCACGGTGGCCGGTGGCCGAACTCAATACCCTGCGGCAGCGAACCATCAGGATCGAACGCGAAACAATTACGACTGGAAGGCCGCTAGCGGTAGACACGAATGCCAAACTTCTCGACGTCTCCTTTACGGTCAGTAAACACGAAGCGTGCGCTTTGTACGTGATGGTCCGTGGCCAAACAATGGTGTTCGATTGGTCGGCAAACGAACTCAGATTCAGCCACAGCGGGACCCATAAAGTAATGCCAGACCGACAGCAGGTGCCGCTGCCTGACGAGGCGAGCCTGACGGTTCGATTGCTGATTGACACCACTTCGGTCGAGGTATTCATCAACCTCGGCGTCGTATCCGCGTCGTTTTGTTTTCTACCTTCCGGCTACATTCGCCCTTTAGTGCTGCAGTCGTATGACGGCGAACAGACTATCGATAACTTTGAGCTGCATGAACTTGCCTCTATTTGGACGTGAGGCATGCTTGAACGAACAGACCCGAGTGCGACACGAGCAGAAACGCCATCCTGCCTAGATCAATGCCAGCTAATCTAGCTCGTAAGCCAGCAAATTATTGGCTGTGAGCTGACCAAATAGACTATAGCCGGACTGCACGTAGATCATATTGCCAGCAGCAATAGCCCCGGCAACATCAATGGCACCACCGTGGCCCGCTACTGAATTAATGGTGGCAAATTTCTGAGCCGTTGCATGCATCCACACGACACGACCGTCGCCCGCATCCAATGTTCGGACTTTCCCATCAAGCCCGCCGACAAATAGGACATCGTTTGCCACGAGAGGCGCCGCTGAGACGGCGTAATAGAATGAGCATTCTGGATACGAACCGGTGCGCACGAAGTATTCAAAAACCGTGGAGTCGCAGCCGCGTTCCACAGGCCAATCCCAAATCTCATCACCATCATCGATGCTCAAAGCATACACACCGGGCTTGGGGTAATAACCGGCGATTGCCTGGAAATGCCAGCGGATCTCGCCACTCGCCAGATCCAGCGCGATGACCGCATCAGACAGTTGCGTTGCAGGTAGGGGTGCGTTCTGCCCCGTGCCTACGTAGACGAGGTTACGTTTTGCGTCAATCGTTGGAGTGCTGCAAACCGGCGCGCCGGACGGGCCCCAATTTTGCGTGCCGACTTTCGACAGCTCCTGACGTTCTGCGGAGGCGGTCGTTTCGGTAACCCATCGCCGCTTACCGGTTTGAACATCCAACGTCAAGATTGCGCCGTGCGATACACCGCTCTCATAGCCCGAGTCGAGGGCCAATGCCACCTGGTAAATCGAAACCGGTACGATCTGTTGGTCGTCATGCTAGACCACAGCGCCCGTGAGTAGGGAATGCTCCGACACCGTGACATTCGAACGCCATAGAACGGTACCGTCCAAGGGATTCATCGCGGTGACATGCGCATCGACATCACCGTAAACCAGGGCCTTGTTGCCACCATCCAGAGCGACCATCGTTAGCGCGGTCCTCGGGGTATATCTGGGTTTACGTGCGACTTGATGCAACCTGTAAATCGATCGAGCGCGAACACGTGCCCCCCCGACGGCCCGGTACTCGCCTTACGCTCTGCAACGCGAAACCGTTTCTCCAAGTTTTCGACGAGAGTCTGCAGCATACCGACCCGCTACAGCGCTTTGCTAAATGCCAAAGCGTGACCCGTCCTCAAAAAATGGGACGCGATCCCACTTGAGCCGCAGCACTGGTGTATCGAAAAAATCCGCTATTTAACGACAGCCAAACTATGAGCTCTAATCCTAGAGGGCAAGAAAATGTACCCTTCCCGCCCCACAAGATTGCGGTTACTCTAAAGCGTAGGGTTCTTGGGGGGTAATGGGAGGGACACAATGTCGCTGAACGAAGCCCGAGCTATCGCGGCTGCAATCGGAATCGGGTTGCTCTGCTCATGTGGCACAAACGAGTCAACGGCTCCGCCAGATCCGCAAATAGTCGCACCTGGGCCAACCGCCGGCTTAGTCGACGACCAACGAGTGATCAACGCATCCACCGCCGAGCCCGGTTCTTGGTTGGCCTATGGACAAACATTCGAAGAGCAGCGTTTCTCTTCGCTCGATCAAATCAACCGCGAAACGGTCGGTAACCTTGGGTTAACGTGGCTCAAGCAATTCGACGTGCGACACCGGATGCAGAACACCCCGCTTGTTATCGATGGGGTGATGTACGTTTCCGATCCGTGGAACGTCACCTACGCACTAGATGCCACGAACGGTGCCGAGATTTGGCGTTTTGACCCCGAAGTCGACCGCGCGTCAGTGCGCTATGCATGCTGCAACGGGCCGATGACGCGCGGCTTGGCCGTCTACCTTGGGCGTGTGTATCTTGCGACTTTTGATGCACGTGTCATCGCCATCGACGCCGCGACGGGCACCCGCGTGTGGGAATTCGATACCGCGCACGAATCGTCAGTCAGCCCGTTCACAATCAGCGGTGCACCTCGAGTCGGTGGCGGCAAGGTTTACATCGGTCAAAGTAGCTCTGAGTTCGGCGTGCGTGGTTACGTTACGGCGCTTGATGCCCAGACCGGCGAGCTGGCCTGGCGTTTCTATCTCGTGCCGGGTGATCCATCGCAACCGTTCGAACACCCCGAGCTAGAGCCGGCTGCAAAAACCTGGACGGGTGAGTGGTGGAAGTTGGGCGGCGGCGGCACCGTGTGGAACTCTATTGTCTACGATCCCGATTTCAATACCGTCTACCTCGGCGTCGGCAATGGCGCGCCGTGGCCGCGGGCGATTCGCTCGCCAGGTGGTGGTGACAACCTTTATCTCACCTCCATTGTCGCGGTCGATCCGGATACTGGTCGCATGAAGTGGCACTACCAAACGACGCCAGGCGACACGTGGGACTATACGGCCACGCAAGACATGGTGCTCGCCGACATGGAAGTTGACGGAGTCGTGCGCAAAGTGTTGTTACAAGCCCCCAAGAATGGCTTCTTTTACGTGATCGATCGCGCCGATGGCACGCTATTGCGGGCACACCCGTACGGCCGTGTGACCTGGGCTACACATGTGGACATGGAAACTGGACGCCCAGTCGAGAACGAGGACGCCTACTACGAAGAAAACCCCCAATGGGTCTGGCCCGGGACCGGCGGCGCGCATAATTGGCAAGCAATGTCATACGATGCAAACCGTGGGGTCATGTATATCCCGACGCTCGAGATTCCGACCTTTTTCGCACTTGAAGAGGGATTTGCAAAAACCGGCATATTCAAGAAAAACCCGATCGGCATGTCGCTGGGCATCGCGACCGGCGACTACCGTGCAGAACTCGTCGCGAAGGCGGGTACGGTACCCGAATCCAAGGCGTTTCTAAATGCGTTCGATCCGCTCACCGGGAAAACGCTGTGGTCGGTCGAGAAAGACAACGGCTTCAACGGCGGCGTACTCGCAACAGCCGGCGGCATCGTGCTGCAAGGGGACGGTTCTTGGAGCGGGGACGGTAGTGGCATGCTTGGTGCATTCGATAGTCGCGACGGAAGCACGTTGTGGGAGTTCGAAGCCTACGCATCGATCAGCGCCCCACCCATCAGCTACGCGATCGACGGGGTGCAATACATTGCCCTAATGGCATCAGCAAACCGGGCCTATGACGGTGGTGGCAAGCTATTGGTCTTCAAGCTCGCAGGAGATCTGGCGCTCGCGCAACCCAACTTGCGCGACAACACGCTCCCAGAACCGCCACCACTCACCGCAGATGCCACCGAAATCGTACGCGGGGAACAGCTCTATCACCAAGTTTGTGCAAGTTGCCACGGTTCGCTCGGGCGCAGCAACCTTACGTCGCCAAGCATTGTGGATTTGCGACGCATGTCGCGTGAAACCCATCAGACCTTCCAAGCCATCGTCCTCGGCGGTGCCCGCAGTGAACTCGGCATGCGCAGCTTCAGCGCTGAGCTAACTCTCGATGCCGCCGAAGCGATTCACCAATTCATCATTTCACGCGCCAGAATCGCACACGAGAACGAACAAAGTCAGCAGACGCGCGGATAGCTCGACAGTCCCTAAGATGAGTAAGATGAGTGAGTAAGATGAGGACACCCATTATTCCTTCAGCTTAGCCTAAGTTGAGGACTGAATCGCCCCGGGTTTACCGGAGACTCCAAATCTTAGAGGATTGGAGTGATGAGCAAAGCAAATCGATATTCCCCAGAGGTCAGGGAACGCGCAGTG
>Ga0115002_10002834_pt1 | contig 22198 bp, 18 predicted proteins | sample ArcticOcean_MG_C_8_FD_89576 | JGI IMG/M metagenome (GOLD analysis project Ga0115002, IMG submission 89576) | Marine microbial communities from western Arctic Ocean - ArcticOcean_MG_CB11_86 | ecosystem: Environmental > Aquatic > Marine > Oceanic | place: Arctic Ocean: Canada Basin | collected... | reverse complement strand
TGGTTCAATGTTCTGCAAAGCATCGAAACACCTCGGAGTTTATGACAACTGCCCGAACACTCTCATTCTATCCCGAGCGTACCGGCGGGACAACAGATTACGAGCCCCCAGATTCGCGTAAAAGGCAAACTCGAACCCTAACCCTATAGTACCCCATGACTTCAGCGGCCGGCAGAAAGCTTGCAGGCTAACGTGCAAGATGCTCGTAGGCGAAACTGGACGATCCCTAATACCACTACGATACCTACGAAAACTCGGTTTAAGCCCTCGTTTTGGCAGTTTCGGTTCGTTGAATTTTTCCACCCATTCGGGGTAATCTAGAAAGGCGCTAAATCATTTCTTACCAATCCGCCTTTTCTCGGCAAAAAAGCCGGTGAGTAGTTTGCCGCATTGCTCGCTCATCACACCTCCAACTGCCTCCGTTTTGTGGTTCATTCTCTCGTCATCTAAGAGCTGATATAAACTGCACACTGCACCCGCCTTGGGATCTGCTGCTCCAAAGACTACCTGGCTAACCCGCGCCTGCAAGATCGCGCCTGCGCACATCGGACATGGCTCTAAGGTAACATATAACGAACAGCCCTCTAATCGCCACGAATCGAGCGCCGTAGCGGCTTGCGTAATGGCGATCATCTCAGCATGGGCCGTCGGGTCACGGAGTTGCTCGCGTTGATTGTGTGCCGCAGCCAAAATGATACCTTCTCGAACGATCACTGCGCCTACGGGAACCTCGTCTACGCTGCGCGCTTCTTCTGCCTGAGCCAGCGCAATAGCCATGTATTCTTCGTGAATCAAAACGAGTTTTCCAACCTTTCCACAAATATGCGGCACTTCACTCGAAAAAGCGAACCGTCCACAGTCTATTGCGTAGTCAATAAGTGCTACCAACTTCCATCGCGGGAATTCCTGGGAGGCGAACGACTTTTCTTGTCGCACCACCCACTTGCAGTGTATAATTCATAGTTTCTCTCGCGAATTATTGGAAGATACTACGAGATACTTTAAGGGTTCACATCGCCGTGGAAATCCACATGCTCGAATCATTAACGACCAATCTGACCCGACGAAAGCGTTTGGCCACTATTGCTCGCTGGGGCACTTTGCTGCTCTTGCTCGCTATGTTCATCGGCACACATCTGCCTCTCGCAGATTATGAAATCATTAGCCTTACATCGCCTGCAGATAAGATTTTGCATACGTTGGGTTACATGATACTGGCTATCTCAGTCCTCGCCAGTTGGGAACTCACCATCGGCTTGCTCCAACCGCCACACTATTTCACGGTTTGGTTGCTGGGAATGCTCTACAGTGCTTTCGATGAAGTCTCGCAAATCCCGGTCGGTCGGACGTGCGATGCGCTGGACTGGTTCAGCGATATCTTGGGGATTGTGCTCGGCTTAATATTCTTCCGGTTTGCAAGCCCTTTGCTCTATCGTTTCGTTTCAAAAACGACATGGCATTTCTGACGACGCTAATAATGTGACCTGTTAGTAGTGCGGCGTGGGTGCACGAAAGTCTTCCAGGCGAATCGTCCGGAACCATTCGATGGTTTTGCTGAGCCCTTCTCGCAGAGGTACGGTGGGCTCCCAATCCAGTTTTTCCTTGGCTAACGAAATGTCGGGGCACCTGCGCGTCGGGTCGTCGTCGGGCAGCGGTCGCTCTACCAGTTGCGACTTCGAGCCCGTTAATTCGATGACTAGCTCTGCCAATTCTCGGATCGTGAATTCTCCCGGATTGCCAATGTTCACTGGCCCGATGAAGTCCTGCGGACCGTTCATCATCCGGATGATGCCCTCGATCAAATCGTCTCGATAGCAAAACGAGCGTGTCTGCGAGCCGTCGCCAAATAGGGTGATATCCTCGCCGGCGAGTGCTTGGCGGATGAAGTTCGACACGACCCGACCGTCGTAGGGGTGCATTCGGGGGCCGTAGGTATTAAAAATCCTGACAAGACGCACATCGACGCCGTTGTGCCGGTGGTAGTCAACAAATAACGTTTCTGCGGCGCGCTTGCCTTCGTCGTAACAAGCACGCGGTCCGACCGGATTCACGCACCCTCGATAACTTTCTGGTTGAGGATGGACTTCGGGATCTCCGTAGACCTCACTGGTCGAAGCTTGCAACACCTTTGCGCGGCAACGCTTGGCCAAACCGAGCACATGAATCGCACCCATAACCGAAGTTTTCATGGTCTTGATCGGATTGTACTGATAGTGCCCCGGTGCCGCGGGGCACGCGAAATTGTAGACTTCATCGACTTCTAGGAAAATCGGCTGCGTGATATCGTGCCGGATTAACTCAAAGTTTGGTACGGGTAGCAAATGCTCGATATTGATCTTTTGACTGGTAAAGAAATTATCGAGACAAATCACGTCGTGACCTTGCTCGACCAAAGAATCGCATAGGTGCGAGCCTAAGAAGCCCGCGCCGCCAGTAACCAGTATTCGCTTAATGCTCGACATAAGAATTCGCTTGTGCTCGGTATCCAAAGTCGGCTAATGGCAAGCCTCTATCATAATTTATATTTAGTACCGTGCGACCCCACTTTCAATTCATTACAGGCACTACTGCTTGGCACGTGCTCTCCGTGGTACAGCACGTGTTTGCGTTGCCGCCCGCTCGAGGAATCGGTTGCCCTTGCCCAAGAGCTGATCGACTCGTTCATTTAGCTCGGCATTGGGGTCCACTCCAGGCCAGCAACTATCGACCAAAACTTGTCCTCCCTCAGCTAAATCGAGGCGTAGACGCAAGCGTTTTTTACCCGGATAGCCCCGGACGATTTCCCGCAGCTGCAGCAAGCCCTTCTCGCCATGTTCGTCTTCGCGCACTCGAATCACTAAGCCACCGCTAAACTGCTCTGACATTTCTTCCAAAGGCATGAGTTTATCGACGATGAGATTCACCTCTTCTGCGCCCGGCCGTCCGTCGACTTTGCCAATAACGGCCAAAATGGCTTCTGGTTGGACGAGATGACCGTACTCAGCAAATTGCTCCGGCCAGAGGATGCAGCGCATAATGCCGTCAAGATCCTCTAAGTCCCACATGGCGTATTTCGTATGCACCGCTCCTGGGCGTGGTTTTTTGGTGTGCGAAAATTTAATCGCCGACAACATGCCGCCCAAGCGAACTTCGTCGCGATGCTTCAACTGGCTCATCGACTGGCTATTGTGCGTGCAGTAAGTGCGAAGCACCATTTCGTGCTGGGCAAGGGGATGGCTGGTTAGATAGAAGCCGAGTACTTCACGCTCCATGGTCAACTGTTCTTTTTCGTCAAATGGCAGCATCTGGGGCAAATCGACGGCCAACTTTTGTTCTGTCTCCTCAACCTCATCGAACAGTCCCTTTTGACCACTACGGCGATCTGCAGCAGCGGCCGCTCCCGATTGGAGTGCCCGGTCGATTCCTGCCATGAATTGTGCCCGATGTCCGCCTAGCGCATCGACCGCTCCCGCTTTGATGAGTGACTCAATGGTGGATCGATTGCAAGATTGCGCATCGACTCGTTCACAAAAATCGAATAAGTCCTTGAACGGGCCGTTTCTTTTACGCTCGGCTGCTATCGCTTCGGCCGCACCACTACCACAAGATTTGATTGCGCTCAATCCAAAGCATATTTTGTTTTCTATGACTTTGAAGTCGGGATCAGACGCATTGACGTTGGGAGGAAGCACTTCGATTTGCATCCGGCGGCAATCCTCCAGATGTTCCACCAAGGCGTCCTTGCTCTTGAAGTTGCGGCCCGGAATATCGCATGACAAAAGGGCTGCCATAAATTCCACTGGGTAATGCGCCTTGAGATACGCAGTCATATAAGCGATCAAAGCGTAGGCCGTAGAATGGCTCTTATTGAAGCCATATCCGGCGAACTTTTCGATCATACCAAACAACTCGTTCGCTTTCTTTTCACCCAAGCCCTTTTCCTGGGAGCCACTGATAAATTGTTCCTTGAAGCGGGCAATGATGGGCAGCTTTTTTTTGCTGATTGCCTTAATGCACGTATAGGCATCGGAAAGCCGGATGCCGCCGAGCCGATTAAGAATCCGCATCACCTGCTCTTGGTAAACCATCACACCATGGGTTTCTCCAAGAATGTCCTCCATGTCGGGATGGGGATACTCGGCTTCTTTGCGGCCATGCTTCACCTCGATGTAGTCGTCAACCATTCCCCCTTCTAGGGGCCCGGGACGATAGAGGGCATTGGTGGCAATTATGTCCCGGAAGTCATCGGGCTTCATGCGCTGCAAGAGATCACGGATGCCGCCGCTTTCCAACTGAAAAATTCCTTTAGTTTCGCCGCGACAGAGCAAAGCAAACGTCTCGCGGTCATCAAGCCGAAATTGATAGGGATCCACCCGTTCGCCGCGAGACTCCTTAATGAGATCGATACTCCGGGCTAGGATCGTTAGGTTACGTAAGCCGAGAAAGTCCATTTTTAGGAGGCCAGCTAGTTCGACGTCGCCCATGGCCCACTGGGTAATCACTTCCGACTTGCCCTTCACCTGTTGCAATGGCACGTACTCATCGACTGGCTTTTCGGCGATCACCACTGCGGCGGCGTGTGTACCGACGTTACGTGCCAAGCCTTCAATCTTACGTGCGAGGTCGATCAGCTCTCGAACTTCGGGATCGGCATCGTAGGTCTTTTTCAGTTCGTCACTTTGCGCGAGCGCGCCTTCGAGCGAAATGCCAAGATGATCTGGTACCATGGCCACGACCTGGTCAACGCGAAAGATCGGCAGGCCCAGCGTTCGCCCCACGTCGCGCAAAGCCGCCCGCGCGGCCAGGGTGCCAAACGTGCCAATTTGCGCTACATTCGCTTCGCCATACTTGTCCTTTACGTACTGAATGACTTCATTGCGACGTTCTTTACAAAAGTCGATATCAATGTCAGGTGCTTCCAAGCGATTTTCGTCGAGGAAGCGCTCAAACAAAAGATCATATTTCAATGGGCAAACGTGGCTCATCTTCAGTGCGTAGCAAACCAAGGATCCCACGCCAGAACCTCGCGCCGTGGAGGGAATATTTTGCTCGACAGCAAACCGCACAAAGTCCCATACGATGAGGAAGTAATCGCAGAAACCGAGTTTATTAATGACACTTAATTCCCGATCGAGTCGATCATGAACGACTTGCGAAAGCTCGCCATCCTTGCATCTCTCAGGCTGGCTCGCGTAACGTTCTTTGAGGCCAGCGATACATAGCTCGTAGAGATAGTCCTCTGACGACTTGCTTTCGGGCGGCGCAAAACTGGGAAAGTACCGTTTGCCCAATTCAAGATCGATATCGACGCTATCGGCGATTTCTTGCGAGCGCCGCAGTGCTTCTTCCTGCTCCGGCATCGCCGCGTACATTTGCTCGGAGCTGCGGAGGAAAAACTGGTCGCCTTCCATCTTCATGCGATTCGAGTCGGTACGATATTTACCCGTGTTGATGCAGAGCAACACGTCCTGCGCCTCGGCGTCTTCTTGGTTGACGTAATGTGCGTCGCTCGTCGCCACGAGCGGTAGGCCAGTGCGCCTGGCCACTTCGACGGCCGCCTCCTTGGCTTGTCGCTGGATCTCCAGGCCGTTGTCCTGGATCTCGATGAAGTAACGCTCACCGAATACCTGATGAAACCATTCGGTAATTCCAATTGCCTGGGCAATTTGATCCTCGGTAGCTGGGCCGCTTCCGCCTAGGAGCGTCCGGCTGAACTCGCCTGATACGCAACCACTGAGACAAATGATTCCCTCGGAGTGGGCAGCCAACAGTTCTCGGTCGATTCGCGGCTTGTGATAAAACCCTTCGAGAAAAGCGCTGCTGGCCATCTTGATCAGGTTGCTAAATCCAGTGCGGTTTTGGGCCAACAGAGTCAGATGGTAGCTCGCCTCCCTGGCGCCATGCGCGCCACTCTTCGAAAAGCGGCTGCCGGGAGCCACGTAGGCTTCGTAACCAAGTACCGGATTGATTTGGGCCCCTTTGCACTCGCGATAAAATTCCAACGCTCCGTACAGATTGCCGTGATCGGTGAGCGCTAGGGCGTTCATGCCCAACTCCTTGGCGCGCGTAACCAGTTTCTTGATCGGACTGGCCCCATCCAAGAGGCTGTAATGGCTATGGCAATGCAAATGAACAAATGGGGCAGACAAAACGGTTCCCTCCTGACGATGGTGGACTCGGTCCTACCATTGTAACGCAGAGACACTTTGGAATGAATGACCAATGACCAAATCCCAATGACCAAAAAAATGCAGGGCTTTGCCCAGTTGGTCATTAGGTCTTGGTCATTACCGCTTTATTGCTCCGTACCCGGTTCGCCGATTAAACGCAGATATTCGGCCAATTGCGATTGTATGTCGAGCAAGTCTTGCCACTGGGCAACCGTGACCGTGATCGTTACTTGATTCGACTGTTCGTCGAGAATTGCCGATTGGACTAGCAGCCGGGTGCGGAGATGAAAATACTCGAAGAGCTCAGAGACTTGTGCGGCTTGGCCTGCACTAAGTTGCTCCGGCAACTCGGGTGGCATAGGCATGTGCAGAGTGCTCTGCAAATCCTCAGAAGCGCCCAATTTTAGTTCAAAGCTAAGCGATTCGGCGTCGGCCCGATCGGCCAAATCTTCGGCACGAAGTTCACTCGTAGCGCTCAAGCCGTCACTACGGAGCTCTTCCAATCGACCGGCGATCTGGTTCCGTGTGCCAAACAGCAACACCGACCGACCTACCGAGACGACATCGCCAAAGCGCAGAATGCGCAACTGAGTATCTTCGCCGTTAACTCGCGTGCCGTTGGTGCTTTCCAGATCGGTGAGGACCAGCTTTTCTTGATCTTCCTGAATCTTAATATGAAAGCGGCTAATGCGCTCGTCATTGAGCTGGACGGAATTTCCTTCCTCACGGCCAATCGTGATAGGCGCTTGCAAGTTTCCGTAGACATGGCCTCGATCGGCCCCATCCAACACTCGCAGTGTAATTCGCGTATCGCCCACAACGGCCTCAAAAGTGTACCGACAAAGCTGTAATTACCCTCTAGCGCTTATAACACGCCGCGTGTTCTGCAGCAAGAGAAACCAGGATTTCACTAGCGATTCTGCGGGCTTCACCTAGATATCTTCCGGGGGTCAGTTCACGGGAGTCGCCCCTGGTGGAGGCGTGCCGTCGCCTCGGCGGACGTAGTCGCCGCGCTGGTCAGCGTATTCCTGGGCCGACGGGAGCCGAGCACCAGCCGCGTCGCCTTGGCTTGCCGCCTGGAACATTTGCTCCAGAAACGGGCGGCACCAACCGCAGCCCGTGCCAGCTCCATAGCACTCGGCCAACTGCCCCACGCGCTTGGGTTTCTCAATCCGCAGGTAGTTCGCCACCTTGCGTTGGGTCACGTGAAAACAGAGACAGAGTTCATCATTGGGTTCCATGCGTTGATTATACTTCGGTGGCCAAACGCACAGCAATACGGCATGCGCGGTGGAACTCGTCGAGGTCGAGCCATTCGTTGACCGTGTGAATGTTATTTTGACCGCAGCCGAGGGTGACGGTGGGGATACCGTGGGCCGTGAGCCAATTGGCATCGAGTCCTCCATTGACGATTCCTAAGTTAGGTTGGCAGCCTTCGGCCTTTATGGCTGCCGATGCGGTGACGACCGAAGGGTCGCTGAGTGGCAGTCGGAAGGAGTCGTAATCCAACTGTCCGTCGAAGGAGATTTCTCCCAACTTTCCGGCGGCACTGCGCACTTGCTTTGCCGCCTTACGAAATGCTTTCTCGATTTCTCGCACAATGCGTTCTCGAAATTTCGAGTTATGGCTGCGTGCCTCGGCGCGGATTCGAACCAGGTCGGTTACGACGTTGGTCGCTTCGCCACCATGGATGACGCCAACGTTACTCGTGCCGCGTTGGCTCCCCTTTTCGATGAGGCCGTGCCAACCATTTCGGACCAGGTCGGCGATGGCTAGCGATGCAATGACAATTGCGCTCACGCCCTGTTCGGGATGTCCGCCGGCGTGACTGGCGATGCCACGGATTTCGATGTTCATGCGATAGCCGCCGGTCGCCCCAATTTTGAGACTGTCGGCGGCACTGCCGTCCCAATTGAATGCCAACTTGGGTTTGCCGAGCGCACGAAGCCCTACATGGTGCGCTCCGTGCAAGCCAACTTCCTCTTGGACTGTCCAGAGAAACGTTAGCGGCGGGTGGGGTAATTCGTTCTGCAAAATACTCAGGGCCGTAGTCAATAGCACGCCGACGCCTGCTCGATTATCGGCGCCCAAGCCGGTATCTTTATCGCGGGCCACAATCCGCCGGCCGCGCTGTATTGGGCGAGCTCCTTGGCAAACCGGAACGGTGTCCATGTGGGCCACTAACATGCGCCGAGGCGCACGCAAAGTTCCAGGCAAGCGAAGGACCAAGTTACCAACCTCGCCATCCACACTGGAGCGGAGATTAGCTCCATCCATCGTGAGTGCCGATGGCGATACACCGGCACGAATTAACGTCTCGTGTAGAAATTCGACGACCTTGGACTCGGCTCCACTTAATCCAGGAATCGCCAACAGGCGAAGTAGCAATTGGAGCGCCTGAGCATCTGGCAATATTCCGGCGACAGTCGAAGTGCTAGTATTTGACATGCAAAAACCTTTGTGATTGAACCAAAGTTAAGGCCCCTGCTTCCAGGCAGAAAAGTCAGCCTAGTCTGCCAACCCAACCTACAACCGGCCGATTCGATTCGATTCTGGCCCTTTAATCCCGGCTATCGGAGGAATTGACCCGGATGGTTTCGACATCTGCACGCAAGCGGGGAGCGTAGAATACCGATCTTATCAACATGTGCTATCGCAACTAGTGGTTGGGTAGCAGCTGCTTCGTGAAGGAGCAGCTTCCATGACGACGCCACCAAGTCCGCATTGCAGACTCGGCGGTGCATCTCAACGTTCATTCCGGCATGAGGCCTACGATGCGGTGGAAGCGAAGAAAGCCGCTATGGCCATTGCTGGGTGCGCTCGTCTGTTTATTTGGTCTAGTCGTGGCGGCTCCACTCAGCTGGCAGGGGACAACATCGAAGTCTCTGCCTGCTATTCAAGAACCAGTACCCCCAGCCGACCTGCTCAAAGTTGTCGTCTTACAACCGCAATCGGGCCTTGATGGGCAAGATTTTAAAACGCGCCCTGTGCTGCCTCCGCGACAGAATACCGGTCCTGTGCGGAAAGACTTAGTGCTTGTTGCTCCTGAGCTTAGTCTCGAACCTTTGCCCGTTCAGCAGAACTTTGACGTCGATACCTTGCTGCAAATGCGCAATGCACTGTTGTCGATACTTGGCCGCCTCCAAGAACCTTTACAGGATCCGTCGCCGCTAACGTATTTTGACCGCTCACCTGTGCGGGTTTCCAGCCCCGATGATCGACTGGCGATGGTCCCGCGGCGAAGGCGGTTTGCGGTCCCAGAAACTCAAGTCCCGGAAAAACTTGTCGCATTCTCACCCGAAGCATCCGCCAGCGAATTGCTGCAAGCTGCTCGCACGCCTCAAACAGAGCCAAGCGCTGTGCCACGGCTGGCAATGCATAGTGACATAGTCGCGAAATCAGAAGCGGAGGTCGAGAGGCAAATTCCGCCGGCAGCCGGTCTGCGAGCGGTGCTGCGTACCCGACCTGTGAATTTGATCGAACAACTCGACGTCGTGGCAAACAAACCGTCACAAACCGAATGGGCTTTTCAGGCAGTGAAACTGATCGAACAACTTGCGGACCAGAATTCCTCCATCGAACCGATCAAACTACAGCAGATTCTTGCTGCGCTAGATCATTGCGCCGATGCGGGGATCGAAAATTCGAATCCAATACTTGAGCCCGAAGCTATTCAAGCCGCATTGGCCTTAAAGCGGCGTTTGGGCGTCTGGCATGTGTTGCTAAGTGAAGCTCCTTCCGCAACGGCCATGACGACAGATAGATCTACGACCTATTCCCTCGCGCTGATGCCGACGCTGGGAGAGCTTGCGTCGCTCCTGGCAGGCGAAGCCAATGGAGCCAAATGGCGAGATTACCTATTACTCGATCGACTGGCCGCTTCGACGAGTGAAGGTTTAGCAAGCGATTCGCAAGGCCGTCTCCAACTTGCTCAAGAAGTGCTGTCTCGGATGGACGACGCGCGGCTAACCGACTCGCAGCGAGAGTTTCTCTCCACCGAGCCTCTAAGCGATTTGCGCCGTCAGCTGCAACAGCTGGCGGCAGGGCCGGTGGATTTGGAACTGCTCGACGCACTTATCGAACGCTACGAAAGTGGAGGCGAAGCCCGCTATGCCTTAGCGATTGCCCAACTGAGGCAGCGGCTGCAATGGACACCCGACGTTCGCTCGCAAGCACTTGCCGAGCACCTCGACGAGCATTACCGGGGTGCCAATCTTCGCATCGCTATTAGCGACGATCTGATGAATCGTATGATTCCGAAACAGAACGCGATCATCAGTCCCGTACGAGAAAACATAGCAGGGGCGAAGGTGCGCGGCAAATCACGCACGACAACCACGGTCCGCGTGCGACTGCTGCCAGATACCGAGACGTGGCGCTTTGCCCTCGAAGCCTTTGGCAATGTGTATTCGGAGACGCAGTCGGAAACCTGGCCTGCGCGCGTGCAGAACGCCGCCAAAATGCAATTTCAAGCGCGAAAGTTGATCGTGATTGATCAGGAAGGCATGAGGGCCTCTCGCACGAAAGCGCAGGCTCAAGGTCGCAACGAGTTACTGGGAGTTGATAGTCAGCTGGATCCCATTCCTCTTGTCGGACGCTTGCTCCGCAACGCCGCCCGGCAAAAGCATCATAAGTCGCGACCAATTGCCCTACGGCAGGTGAAGGAGAAGGTGGCCCAGCATGCACGCCAGCGCATGGACAAAGAAACCAACCCCAAACTCGCGCGGCTGGAACAAAAGTTTCGCGATTCGGTGCTGGCGCCCCTCAGCCAGCTGGCATTACTAGCTGAACCGCTCGACATGCACACGACGGCTAACCGTGCTGTCATGAATGTTCGCTTGGCCAATCGAGAGCAATTGGCAGCCCACACGCCACGCCCGTTCGCCCCTGCGGATAGTCTCGTCAGTATGCAAATGCACGAGACTGCTTTGAACAATGCGATTGCCGGTTTGCGATTGGACGGCCAGCGCATGACGGTGGCAGAACTCTTCGAATTCTTCTCCGAAAAGTTGGGGAACTCCGCAGCCGTTCCCCCTGCCGACATGCCCGGTCTTGCTGTGATCAAGTTTTCTGCCCGCGGCGCGGTACGGATCAAGTTCGATGGCGATCGCATCCAACTCGTGCTCGGCATCCATGAACTCGCCAAGGGTCGCGACAAGATCAAGAGTTTTGAAGTCCATGCCTTCTTCCGTCCGGTTATGAAAGGGCTCGAAGTAAGACTCGTTCGCGATGGTTCGCTCCAATTCGCTGGACGGCGTTTGAAAACAGGCCCGCGTATGGTGCTACACACTGTGATTGGCAAATTGCTGCCCAAGGATCAAGAAATCGGCTTGCTGCGCGCGGATCTTGAAAACGATCCTCGCCTCGCTGGGTTGATGGTCACTCAGCTGGAAATCGAGAACGGCTGGATCGCCTTGGCTCTCGGCCAAGCCCATCCTAAACGTGTCGCGTGGCGGGATCCCGAACAGCGTTTGCTGAGCATGCCGTTCGGGGGCTAGCAGGAATTATCTTTCCTCAGCCAATGGCTGACTGAGACGGCGCACCACGTGTGCTGCCAGCCCAAGCATCAGTACGATCGCCGCGGCATGATCGAAAAGCATCGCTGGACTTACACTGTCAGCCCCTTGCCGCAACACGGCATGAGACTGCGCCACGATCGCCAAGCAACCGAGTGAACTGTAGACTGTCAGATTCACCATACTCAGCGAATCTTGTCGACGACTGCGCGGACTGGCATTGAGCGCAACCAGGGCTCCCCAGCCCACCAGCGCAATTCCAGTCACGACAGGCCAACCCGGCCAGAACTGCGCAAGTACCACGATCAAGAGACCCGAACCCAATAGGGCCGGACCGCCCAATAGTGCCGGACGACGTAGCGCCGGACCACGTTGCAGAAATGATGATGAGAAAAGCGACATAGGTTCCATTGTGATTGAAACCTTTGCTGTCGTCAAAAAAATCGACTCGCGCCACTCCATGCGTAGCTTGACAGTACGGCTACCGGAACGCGGATGCCCGGTGCCAATGCACAAATGCCCAAGGTGTCGGTTCAGCTTCCAGTAGATCTGGAAGCCTTGTCTCCCAATGCGTCGTCGCTGGTAGGCGTGGCCCGTTTGGGCTCCGTATCGGTTCCCGGCACTATCATAGGGCTAGAGGAACTTGCTTCAATGATTCGCCCCAGCTCATCGCCATCGATGGTTTCGCGTTCCATCAGTTCGCACTTGATGGCTTCCAGCGAAGCACGGCGTTCGCTGATGACGTGACGGACCCGTTCGAGGCCTTCGTCGATGATGCGCTTAACTTCTTCGTCAATTTCACGTGCCGTCTGCTCGCTGTGCGACTGGGCACCGCCAAAATCGTTACCGAGCATGGGATTTCGCGCACTCTCGCGATACTTGACTCGCCCCAGCGGGCTCATGCCATAGTCCATCACCATGCTACGAGCTATCTCCGTGGCGCGCTCCAAATCACTCGTTGCGCCGTTTCCAATATCACCGTCGTAGATCAGTTCCTCCGCAATGGTTCCAGCGAGAGCGACTTGAATCTGTGCTTCCAGCTGTTCCCTAGTCCACATAAATCGGTCACGCTCCGGACGCTGCATTACGTAACCAAGGGCACCAAACCCGCGGGGGATGATCGAAACCTTATGCACTGCATCCGTATTGGGAAGCGAGTAAGCGAGAAGCGCGTGTCCACTTTCGTGGTAGGCAACACGATTTTTTTCGTCCTCATGCATGACTCGGCTTTTCTTTTCCAGTCCGACAGAGGAGCGCTCGATCGCTTCGTTCAGCTCTTCCATGCCGACGGCCTTCTTGCCATTGCGGGCAGCGAGCAGCGCCCCTTCATTGACGATATTCGCCAAGTCGGCACCTACAAAACCGCTGGTAATAGCCGCCACGCGTTTGACATCCACGTCTTCGCCCATGCGGATTTTTTGCAGATGAACTTCCAGGATCTCTTCACGGCCAGCCACGTCGGGGCGATCGACGAGCACATGGCGATCGAAGCGACCGGGGCGGAGCAAGGCGGGGTCAAGCGTTTCAGGGCGGTTGGTGGCCGCCACGACGATCACGCCACTATTGGAGCCAAAGCCGTCCATTTCGACGAGCAGAGCGTTGAGCGTCTGTTCGCGTTCATCGTGTCCGCCAATTTGGCCACTGCCGCGCGTTTTGCCAAGTGCGTCGAGTTCGTCGATGAAAATGATGCAGGGAGCTTGTTGCTCGGCTTGCTGAAACATGTCACGCACGCGCGCTGCACCGACACCAACAAACATTTCGACAAAGTCTGAACCGCTAAGACTATAGAACGGCACACCCGCTTCGCCAGCCACTGCTTTGGCGAGTAACGTCTTTCCCGTGCCCGGGGGACCGACCAAGAGTACGCCCTTTGGGATACGACCCCCCAGACGTTGGTAGCGGTCGGGCGTCTTGAGAAAGTCGACAACCTCTCGCAATTCGTCGACCGCTTCGTCGACGCCAGCCACATCGTCGAAACTCTCTTCAATTTCTTCCTGGGCGTACATCTTGGCGCGGCTGCGTCCAAACGCCATGGGTGAGCCGGCTCCGCCCATGCGGCGCAGCATAGTAATCATCAGTAGCAGCAACATGCCAAATAGCATGAGTGGCATCAGGTAGCCCAACAGCGCGTTCGGTGGGGGGGCAACCGTATAGGGAACATTGTGCTTACTTAGCAATTTGGCAAATTCTTGTTCGTTCGGCAGTCGGTCCGTATGAAAGGCAACCTCCTTGGGGCTCGTGTCAACACTCTCCTCGCCATCACCAGAAACGAGTGGGCCGCTTTGCTTGACAGACCTCGTCACATAGCCAGTTACTTCGGTCGTGCCCACCTCGATTTTAGTGGGATTGTTAATGATCAGAATACGAGCGAGCTTGGTCGACTTATTATCCTCGATTTCGATATAGTTGTGATTCGGCCGGCTACTAGTCGGGTCGCTCTTAACGATTAGCTCTTCTAAATCGCTCCACTGGATGGCCAACCGATCTTGCTGGCTCCAGAAAGTACCCAGCAGGAGCAGCACTGCCAGGAAGCCCAGCACATACCACACAAAGTTATTGCTAGGTGGGGCAGGCTTCTTTTCGGGCGCACTTTTTGATTTATTGTTCGATTCTTCCATAGTCTTTTTTTTACTCACTGAGCTTTTCTCCACCGTACCCCAGGCTCACTGGCGGCTTCTAACGTGCCTGAGGCGATCCGCCTCTCTACCCCATACTAAGTTAGCACCTAATAAAAGACAACGAAGGATTGGTTGACCAAGGTCCACAACCCCCAAGATCAAAAAAAATCGAGGGGAATCCGCACCCTAACGTCACTGGACGTGTCGTCTGTGGTCATTTTGCCCTGCGAAACCGGCCTCGTCTCACCAGCTAGCGCGGCTTGCTGATCAACCGCCCGACCTCTAAAATGAAGGGCTTCCCTGCTATTTTCCGCATCGAATCTGTTTTTTCAGCGGACTGGCTTTTTGCAACCGTTTTGTCGACTGTATTACCGTCACGTTGCCACCGGCTATTTAGTGCGGCGGGGCGTCGCCAATTTGCAACCGCTTTGGACGGATCCGTATGAACAAACCAGCCAAGCAGGTTGCCGTCTTCGGCTCGACAGGCAGCATTGGCGTGAGCACGCTGGAAGTGATCGAGGCTAGCGGAGGCCGACTGCAAGCTTGCGCGCTCTCTGCGAATTCGCGGTTCGCGGAGCTTGTCGAACAAGCCAGGCAGCACCACCCGCAGTGCGTGGTTGCGACTGACGAAGCAGCCGCTGCCCAATTCGATTGGTCTGGATTGCCCACGGGGACAGAACTGCTGGTAGGCTCGGCGGCTCTGGGCGAAGTGGTTTCCGGGAATAATGTTGATATCGTGCTCGCCGCAATTGTTGGGAGCGCCGGCCTCAAAAGCACTTGGCAAGCGCTGGAAAGCAAGAAAACTGTTGCGCTAGCGAATAAAGAAACCATGGTTGCGGCCGGACCGTTGGTTACGAAGCTGGCCAAAGATCGTGGAGCACGGATATTACCTGTTGATAGTGAGCACAGCGCCATCTTCCAGGCCCTACAGGCGGGCAATCCTACAGAAGTTCAGCGTCTGGTATTGACCGCCAGTGGAGGTCCATTTCGCAAGTTGTCACTCGCAGAGCTGAGCGCCGTCACCCTAGCTGAGGCCCTAGAACATCCTATCTGGGACATGGGGCCCAAAATCACGATCGACTCGGCGACCATGATGAATAAAGCTCTAGAGATCATTGAAGCGCACTGGCTGTTTGGAGTCGATGCCGAGCAGATCTCGGTCGCGATTCACCCACAATCGATCGTCCATTCGCTCGTGGAATATATCGACGGCTCGATCATCGCCCAGCTTAGCCCCCCCGATATGCGGTTACCCATTCAATATGCACTTTATTACCCCGAACGGGTTGCCGGCATCGCCAATCGACTCGACTGGAGCCAGTCTTTGACACTAGAATTCGAGCCGCCAGACCCTCGGCAGTTCCCTGCCCTGGAGCTGGGCTACCAATGCGCTCGCGCTGGGGGTACTTCGGGGGCCGTGCTCAACGCAGCCAACGAAGCTGCCGTTGGGGCTTTCCTAGCAGGCGAGTTACACTTTACTGAAATTGTACCGGCCTGCCGAAGCATCCTGGATGCCCATCGCTTTATAGCCGAACCGACACTCAACCAGTTGGTCGAAATCGACCGCTGGGCACGCGAGGAGATTTCAAATTGGGTATGCACTTAATTGCCGCGACTTCGCCCCTCGAATGGCTATGGGTCATTCTGCAGGTCAGTTTAGGACTGGGCGCTGTTATTTTCGTTCATGAACTGGGGCACTTTGCTGTCGCCAAAATGTGCGGCGTCAAATGTGACAAGTTCTTCGTCGGCTTCGATATCGGCGGATACAAAATTAGCCGCAAGTGGGGTGAAACCGAATACGGCATTGGTATTCTGCCACTCGGCGGTTATGTCAAGATGCTCGGCCAGGATGACAATCCGGCCAACATCGCCGAACAGATGAAAGAATCGCAAGTCCGCGGTGAGAGCAAGATCGAAACCAAAGCGATCATCGGCCCCGATGGTAACGAATACACGGTCGACCGCCGCAGCTATTTGGCCAAGAGCGTGCCCCAACGCATGGCCATCATCTCGGCAGGCGTGATAATGAACATCCTATTCGCATTCCTATTTGCGGTGATTGCCTTCGGTCTGGGAGTGCCGTACGTGCCATGCATCGTTTCGGGAACCTCCCCTGGGTCGGCCGCTTATCAGGCGGCCATTCGGCCCGGTGACGAAATCATTGCCATCGATGATCTGGAATATCCTTCGTTTCTTGAGTTGAAAAGCGGAGTCACGCTCGGCAATCTGCAAAACGGCGTTCCCTTTCGGGTCCGGCGTGCTGCGACAGGAAAGGAAGAATCTATCCTGCTGAAACCGAAGCAGGAGGGTGACGAATTCGCACGGGTGGGGATCGTCGCTCCTAACGCATTACGGCTCAATCCCGAGATGCCTTGTTTCGAACATACGCCCGCCGCTGCTGCCGAAAAGTTTTTGGGGGACGACGAAATTATCAAAGTCAACGGCGAGCCCGTTGCGGACTATCGCGAGTATCTTGCTAAGCTTGTCGAGAACATCGGTAAGCCACTGGATGTCACCGTCAGGCGCGGCGGGAAAGCACCCCGAGACAATCGCTTTGGACTACGCGAAGGCGGCAAGGAAATCACGATTAACGTCTCGGCGAAGCCGATGCGCCGACTAGGCCTGGTTATGGAGATGGGAAAAATTGTCGCCGTTGAGAACGGTTCTCCCGCTGAGAAAAAAGGAATTCAGGCAGGTGACTTTATCGAAAAAGTAGAGGCGGTCGAGGACGCAACAGCCGCTGATCCAACCGACGAATATCCCTTTGCCGATCCTCTCGCATTGCCTGAACAGCTTCGTCAACTGGCTGAGGAGACTGGCCAAATCCGTCTGATGGTACGCCGTTCATCCGCCAGCGAAGATGGACGTCAAACGACCGAACCAGTCGACCTTTCGCTGCGCGTCGCCACCTGGCTAGAAATTCCGCAGCATGCCAATGAACCGGCCTCGATTCCGACCCTAGGCATTGCTTATCGGGTGCTGAATCGCGTCGACAGCGCCCTACCCGGTAGCCCCGCAGCGCGCGCGGGGTTGCAACGCGGCGACGTGATCGTCAAAGCCGAATATCTTCTAACTGACGAAAAGAAAAAAGCGGTCAAACCTGTCGAGTTCGGAGAGAACGGTCAGCACAATTGGCCTGCATTTATCCAGTCGCTTCAGCATCTTCCCGCAGATGCACAAGTCAAACTGACATTCAAGCGTGGTGACGAAAAAACACACGAAGCCACGTTAGCGCCCGAAGCTCAGGCCGATCAGTTCACGGCGGAAAGAGGATTTAACTTTACACTGGTTCAACGCATTCGCATGGCCAGTTCCTTTGGCGAACAATTGCGACTCGGATTCAAGGAAACAGCCAATTCCTTGGGCATGGTACTTCGCTTCTTGAGTAAACTGGGCACCCAAATTCCACTGACAGCTTTAGGCGGGCCAGTGACCATTGCTCAGGTCGCCGGGTACTCAGCGTTTGAAGGCGTGGGCAAGCTACTCGTTTTTTTAACGATGCTCAGCGCCAACCTGGCAGTAATCAATTTCCTGCCAATCCCGCTCCTAGACGGCGGACACATGGTGTTCCTGGCTTGGGAAGGCATTCGCGGCCGTCCGGCTAGCGAGAAGTTTGTCGTGGCGATGCACACCGTCGGATTCTTGTTTGTCGTCTCGCTCATGCTATTCGTGATCACGCTAGACATCGGCCGGCTGTTCGGAATCGGTTAGCATGAAAGCTTGAGCACTTCGACTTCGGAACCGGCGGCCAGCTCATAGTCGCCTGCCGGCAATATCGCGAGCGCCGTAGCATGTGTCATTGCGGCCAGATCGGCAGAGCCGCGCCAGGGAAGAAGCTCAACTCGTAGCTCACCCGCTGCATAGTCGCCGAAGTCGACTCGACAGGGATTGTACGTGGCGCGCCGGCCACGATGCTTGGTCGGTTCGGTCAGGACGCCGCGTAGGGGTGTCGTCGCAGCAAAGTCTTCGCCACCAAGCGCCATGAGCGCCGGCTTGACGAATAGCTCAAATGACACGAGCGTACTCACAGGATTGCCCGGCATGCCAAATACTAAAGTGCGGCCATTATCTTGTTCTATTTTACCAAACCACAACGGCTTGCCCGGTTTTACGCGTACCTTATGGAAAACTTTTTCGACGCCCAATTGCGCAAGTGCGCCCGGCACCAAATCCATGACACCTGCCGACACACCACCAGTAATCAGTAAAACGTCGGCTGCGAGCCCCTCTGCCATCAAGGTGCGTAGCTCCTCGGAGTCGTCACGCCCGATCCCTAGGTCCGTCGTCGCCGCGCGCTGCGATTCAAGCAGGGCGAGCAACATCGGGCCGTTGCTGTTGCAGATTTGTGCGGACACCACCGGCTGACCGGCCTCCACCAACTCGTTGCCAGTCGCCAAAACGGCAACCTGCGGTCTCGGAGTCACACCACTTTTGCTTTGCCTAGCTCAGCGAGTAGAGCCAAATCGATGGGCGTCAGCGGTTTGCCCGCAGACAGAACTTCCTGTCCACGATGAAATGACGTCCCTCGACCCATGATACCGCCCCCCGCGACGACTCCAGCTACGGGAAACTTAATTGTCGATTCCTCGACGAGCTGCACGTCTTCGTGCCTGATAACCACGTCCGCCCCGTTCGGAACAGGTGCCCCTGTCATCACGCGAACCGTGGTGCCCCGCTCGACGGCATGACTCGGCACTCCTCCAGCGATTACCTCCTCGGTTACTCTTAAAGTAGGCGAACAGTCGTGGACCGATAGGGCATAACCGTCGAGCATCGCCTTGTCGAAAGGTGGGGAATCCACATCGCTGACAATCGCTTCCGCCAGTCGAAGACCGAGCGCGCTACCCAACGGTAGACGCTTTTCTGGCAGTGACTTTGCACAACCGAGAACATGACCGAGAGCTTCTTCGACGGAAATCATTGTATAGTATGCCTCACACCTCCAAAAAGTTGCGCAGTATGTCTGTCCCGACATGCGTCAAGAAACTCTCTGGGTGAAACTGCAATCCATAGATCGAAACATCGCGGTGTGTCACTGCCATGATTTCTCGTTCTCCGCTCTCGCCTTCTGCCCAAGCGGTGACTTCTAATTCATCGGGGAGCGACTCGGGCTGGATGATAAGACTATGGTAACGAGTCGCCTGAAACGGATTGTCGAGTCCGTCAAACAAAGACCCGCCGCTATGGTAAATCATGTCCGTCTTGCCGTGCATCAAACGACCGGCGCGGACAATCTGTGCCCCAAATGCCTGGCCGATCGATTGGTGCCCCAAACAGACACCCAGAATCGGAAACTTTCCCGCTAGCCGCTCGACGCATTCCACAGAAATCCCAGCCTCATTGGGGGTGCAAGGCCCAGGCGAAATAATCAAGCGATCGGGCCCGCGTGCGAGTATCTCGTCGACCGAAGTTTCGTCATTACGGTCCACACGAATCTCAAGCTTAGAATCGATTTCTCCCAGGCGTTGGACCAGGTTGTAGGTGAACGAATCGTAGTTGTCGATAATCTGAATCATACCCAAGAGTGTACCGGCAGAGTGGGGTCGAGGGAAAGCGCCAGAGGTTGCTCCGAGCGCTCATCTACGGTTTAATAGGATCCTTTCCCGATCTCCTTCCACCGCATTCTGACGTGCCATCATGGGACATGTACTGGCTATTGCGATTGGTGGCGCCGTGGGAGCGGTTAGCCGCTACGGTGTCAACAAGGCTTGCCTGCGCTGGTTGGGACCGCATTTCGCATTCGGCACATTGGCAGTCAACGTCTTGGGGTGCTTTTTGCTTGGCCTTCTTTTTAGCATACGAGACTTTGATTCGCCTCGCTGGAACGACGTCACTCATACAGGAGTAACCATCGGTTTCCTGGGTGCACTTACCACCTTCTCGACCTTCGGCCTCGAAACCACTCGCTATTTTCGAGAAGCCCAGCACGATCTCGCCCTACTCAATATTGCCGGCAACTTGGTGCTGGGGCTCGCGGCGGTTTACTGCGGGCTGTTGTTGGGCCGCTGGTTCGGCGGTTGAAATGAAAAAAGGGCCGTACCTTTCGGCACGACCCTGTAGGTCTTTCTCGTTCGATTGAGCCAACGCGTCGGCTCCGTCACTTGATATCGATGCGCTTCGGCCGCACTTCGGGAACCTTCGCCACCGAGACATGTAGCACTCCGTCGGCGAGCTCCGCTTCAATGCCCTCCGGATCAACCGTCTCCGGCAGTCCGAGTCTGCGAGTCGTTTTGCCATAGAAGCGCTCGTCGTGTAAGCCTTACGCGTTTTGAACTACGTACGAGCCCGTGAAGTGAACGTAGGGCCCTTTTTCATCGGCGATGTCAACGGAGATGTCGATCTTTGATCTGCCTTTGCTGCGCAGTAGCTCTAAAAAGTAGCCCACGTCATCCGTCGCCATCGTCAGTCCCATGGCAACGAACTCGGGCGTGCGGACCGGCCGCAGGTAACGGATTTTGCCGCGTCGAATCACGATGTTGCCGTCGAGTGATTCTTGCTGCAGCAGCAAAAATACAGTGCCCCAGCCAACAACTGTGCAAAGAGCGTTCAAACTACCAGCAAAAGCCGAATACTGATGGTTTCGGTTAGCTTCCAGTGGCATGCGCATCGCCAGTCGGCCATTGTCGTAGGACGCCACGACAATACCCATCGCGCGGGTGATGGGCATTTCTCGCTCGAGAGTCTGCTGGAGATGCGCGAGAGAAGGGTTATCCATCGACCACCCTTGCGGAAGGGAACGTGAAAGCTATCGGGGTGCGCCCCCATGCTACCTCATAGACCCCAAATCAGCAAAGCGGCGTAATTGACTTCGTTAGCTTCCACGCCATTGGGTGTGCTGTCGTAGCGATCGACCACCGAGAACTTGAGGCTCATATTTTTGGGCCGATCCAGATCAATCTCCCAGCCCATATCGGTCACTACGCGATACAAGCTGAATGCTTCCCACTCGGCAAAGTAGTCCACCTTAGCCGAGAAGCGTTGAATCGGCGAGAAAGCATGTTCGTAATTCAGTCCAAACAGTGCTTCGTAGGCTGTGCGCTCGACGATCGCTCCAAATCCCCTCGAGGCACCGGCACCGAAGCTACCGACCACGTCAATCGTTTCTGTGTCGATTCCTTGGTAGCCAATACCTGAATTGAGCGACACTCGCAAATCGAACGTCTGAAACTCGTCGTAGAGGTTTTGATTTAAAAAGAAGAGCGACCATCGCGAATCGCCTAACTTACGATCCAAGCGCGCATTGAGTAACGCGTTATTTTGCGTCTCGATACTGTTGGCTGTGTTTTTGTTGTAAACCAAGTCATTATCGAACTTCCAGAATTCAGTATCACGCTTGAGGTGCCCACCGACGCGCAAACTTAGCGATTCGTTAATTCCTTGATTGCCATTGATGCCAAACTCGAAACCGATATCCCAGGGGGCTGGCCCGAACCAATAGTTGGGATGGTACCAGTCGGGTACCGGCTGCGGTCGAGGGGCAACTTCTTCAAGCAATGGAGGAGATTCGGCGATAACTGCCGGCACAAGCCCCAAAGGATCGGCGGGCTCCGGAGCTTGCTGCGGCGAGGCGGCTTCGACCATCTCAGGCGGCTGCATACCCGGCGGCGGTAAGACTCCTGGCTGGGCCGTAGCGCTATGATGACCCAACGAACCGCAAACGACAGCAACACAGACCAAAATACGCACCTGAAAACTCCACGCAAGAAAAGCCTGAGCCGCACGCGCTAACGTCGGACAAAGTCGCGAGAAGCGCGAGGCTAGCGCCTTCTACTCCGCATTATCGGGAACACCTTCCCCATTCGAGGGTTCCGTATATCTAAGATGGAATTTGGAGGCAAGAGAGTTTGCATTGCTAGCACTCCCTAAAAAAACAGGGGTTGGACTCATCGAGCCCAACCCCTGATGTCAATTCCTT